>Ga0209489_103057_pt1 | contig 33125 bp, 10 predicted proteins | sample SiratrowhiteBW_FD_187527 | JGI IMG/M metagenome (GOLD analysis project Ga0209489, IMG submission 187527) | Root nodule microbial communities of legume samples collected from California, USA - Siratro white BW (SPAdes) (version 2) | ecosystem: Host-associated > Plants > Roots > Nodule | place...
TATATATATATATATATATATGTATGTATGAAAACGTTAGTGAGCTAAAGTGATGTGTGCAACTGCTAAATACTATATATATTATATATTCCACCTATATCATATGTTTAAAGTTTTTCACACTATTAATAATTTTATGACATGATATTTCCTCCTCCGCAATTATATTAACAATTATATTTTTAATTTATCCTCACATAAATTACCATAATAATTAATAAATAAATAGAATTTTTCTAGCTGAGATTGTGCAAATAGAAATTGTCTCTTTTTTCCTTGAATTTTTTGTATTTATATTTTCATTTTCTCCTTAATCACTTTCTGGTATTAGATATTAATCAATTCCTGTTCTAACCAATGATTCACTATCATTAAATATTAACAAAGAATTTATTGAATATTCAGTATAATATTAACAAATAAATTATTGAAAATTGAGTTTTTATTAAAATCGTTTACTTTAAATAAATTGTAAAATAATTTATTCGAATCGCATTATTCGAATTGAAATTCAGTTTTTATTAACAAACAATTTATTAAGATCGTTTACTTTAAATAAATTGTAAAATAATTTATTCGAATCGCATTATTCGAATTGGACTGTGAGAAAAATACTTCCCGCACCCCTATCATATTTTTAGGCCTAAAATACAAATAAATGGATTTGATTTATCAGAACTGTTCCAAAAAGACGGATATTTATTACTACTATATTCGAAAAACTTTAAAATTTAGATAATTTAGGACGGAAAGTAATATATAATAGTGTTTATTATGAACAGTTTTATTAAAATAGTCTTACTTTTTTTTTTCAAAATGGTTATAAATATTGTAAATATTTTAAGATACTATATTTAGAAGATAAAATTGGAATAATTTTTTAAATATTTTATTGAAAATAAAAAAAGTTAACGAATGTAACTTCTTGCTAAAACATCAATCTGAAATCAATTTGAAGGGAATATGTTACTCAGTATAACATCATAACAATGATTGAATATTTATAGAAATTAATTTGAGAATTTGTGAATAGAAGTTATAAAATACAAGTAAAATTTACTTTTTTAAATCTTTATTCCATATTTCTTTGAGGAGAATAAAGTGGCAACCCTTTTTATAGCAAAAGTAAGATATTTATTGCGCGATATAATTTTTATATTTTCTTATAGAAGGAAAGACAGGCATTTGTTATTTAGGATATACACGTGTAAGTTGGACTAGACTATTATTAAAGTTGATCAAAATATTTTGATTGGGGCCGAAAGATAAAAGTACTTTTAAAAAATTTATTATTTTAAAAATATAAATAGTATAACATTACAAAAAACATTAAAAAAAAAAACAACAACTACAGAAGTAACATCTCGGTCATCGAGTTTGTGGGTCTGAAAAAAAGAACGGTAATATTTGGATATATTTTGATAGCATCTAACACTAATATATATAAATAAATAATAATGTTAAATTAATATTTTTTTAAAAAAAATATTTAAATATCATTATTCATTTTTGACATTATCTAACACTAATATATATTATTATTTTATTTTATTTTCTTACCAATTTTATTTTTATTTTCAAAAAGAATTATATAAAAATAAACTGTATGTTTGGGAGAGTTTCTTAAAAGTTGAAGACAGGTTGTGCACGTAAAGAAGAACTTTTCCTTTTATCTGTATGATAAATTTGTATACAAGTATAATGGAATGAATTACGATTTTAAGACCTTTTATAGACAGAAAGGGAAATGAAAGAAAATATATTAGAATGTTCTAGAGAACAATAGAGATTAGTACTGAAATTAAGGTTTGTTAAATCTTAATTAAAAATAGTTTATAATATTTGATGAAACTAATTTAATCGATTATTTATATGATTATTATTATCAACATATTTTGAAGGGTATTATTAACACATGTTTAAACTTAATCAAATATTCGTTTTGACACTACAAAGGTAATGAAAATGTAATATGTGCCTGGTAATAAATTTATGAAATTTTAATTTAAATTAAATAATTAAAACTTCGCCTCAAATTATTTCTTAATGGAAAAATTAAATACTAGCAATTATCAAAATATAATTTTTAATTATATTTTTCCAACTTCTTTTATTTTGTATTACTATCTCTAAAATAACATCTCATTTTTACTCAAATGCTATTTATTTTTATCTCGTTTTTTCTTTATTTCATCTTCAATTCAAAGAAATCACTAATAACAAAATTATTATATTTTTTATCAGTAATAAAAAAATATATTAATAGGAAGCATAAAAATGATACTTCCACCTTTGTACACAAAAAATAGATTAAAACAAAGTTTGCAGAAATTTTAGGTGAATTAGGATGAAACCCGTAACGATCCGAACAGGCCCATGATTAAGAAAAAGTCGCCCTAAGAATTTGACATTATTCACGTTACGAGGTTACCTCAAATTGCCATGGAAATCTGGCTCTGCCCAAGATTTCATTTTAAAAAAAATGGTTCGGCTTAGTTTTGTTAAAACGGTTTTGTTGTTTAGTTAGGGTTTAGATTTGTTCAATTCATACATAGGTATACATAGATACGTGTGAACAAAATTTCTAGTAAAACACAAGAAAAATAAAGCAAATGAATTATTTTTCAATACAATAAAATTAGCTACATAATTTAATTTGTGGAAACTATTATATATCTTTTCTAAAATTTTATTTCTATTTTATATATAAACTAATTTGAACTTACCAAAAAAAGAACTAATTTATTCTGTTTTCTAGTTCAGGACTAACTAGGCATTTCCGATTCGAGGTTGGGACCTGTTAATTTTCCTTTATTTTTTTTATCAGACCTGTTAATTATCCTTGACAAGAGATTTTTTTTTTTTTAATTTCGATTACTCACAATTTTCTGCTATTTTGGCCTTGTTCAGCTTAACTAATGTAGTTAAAATATCAGCTTTCAACAATATTGACTATAAGCAGAAACCGAAAGTTCAATTAAAGCAGGGGAAGAAAAAACTATATTCTATACCATGTGTATGCATTACAAACAGTAATCCTGTGAAGTAATTTACAATACTGCCAAAAGTGGAGAGTGTTCATCTGATTCTATTGTGAAGATAAACTGAACAAGCCTATTGTGAAGAGAGGAGGCACAAACAACATTAAAATTAATGTGGTCTTGCCGATTGTGACAAATATATACCGGCAAAAGAATATGCATATGAAAAAGAATATCTCTTACAATATATATATGCTACAAGAATCCAAAGCAATAAATTAGTGTTAGATGCACAAGGAAAGCCAAGAACCCTGTCTTTGTCAGCTTAAGTCCATCGCGTAAAGAAATGCTTGCACCTAACTCTCCAGCATTCACATATTCACTTCTGCCAGTGCCAGTTGTTGCAGAGACATTCACTGACAAAGAACCTACATTGTTGAATTCCAAAAGAACAGCATCAGAAGCCAGTGTTAAGGATAAATTAAAACCAAGTTGGCTCTTGTTTTTATGCTGGTCCCACACTCAGAATAACAAAACGAAAATTCTTGGTTGAGTGGAAAAGCAAGAACTTAAGAGCCTCAAGAAAAAAGTACATTATGCCATCTACTATATGCTTTTCTGGTAGTGTGGCTGAAACTTACAGTCAAAGTTAGCCCATCCAATGCGTTGACCAGCCAGATCATAAACAACAATTTTGTCTTTTAATACGAGATCTGCCACGGCAGAAAATGATGTTAGTCGTACTCTTGAAGAAAATATCCTAATAGTGTTTATGTAAGGACACTTTGCTATAAGTGGTCAAAAAAAGTCTAATCAATATAACAGTTCTCTTTCTAAATATAGGCTCAAGCTTCAAACTTTTTTGTTGAGCTCAATCAAATGCAAAAATTATTTCATCTATCCATGCTAGATGTCACCATAAAAGAGATGGATACAGGACATAAAGTTTTCAAATTGGTATGAATGTGTTATACCTCCTAGAATTGTTACTCCTTGACCCTGGATTTTTTGAAAGCCAATACACCACACTGCTGCACCACCCTGTACAATGCATAGGTTCACCACAGCATTTAGTGAGTTCACATACAGCACATAAAAGTTGGACAATACAAAGCAGTAAGGTGTACGTGAAGAACAAATGAATCAAAGCTATCAGCAATATCTGTTCTCAAAACTTTAAGGTATCCAATTTCAATCAAAATGAATGTAAAGAGAAATTGGAAAAGGATGTATTGTGCAGGGAAATTTTTATTTTTATTTTGTTCTGATAATGCACTCAAGAGAGCTAGAAACGCATAAGAATGATGATATTTAACCAAGTACAGTGGAAGTGCAAAAGAAGCTCCTTGTACTGGAAAGATAACTTTGGTATATCCATATGGTATGAGAATTTTAGATCTAAACAAGAACTAAAGAAGTTTCCAAGGAAATTACTTAATGCGCACGAGGTGCCTATAGAAACAAAAATTGTAACTCTTTCCGACTTGAAATCAGTATCTTTGGAAATCTTTTTCTCAAGACGCTCAGAAAATCTAAGAAATAGCAATTGAAGTTTGAATACTTACAATAGAATTCTGCTGTATCAGGTAGTCCTGTGGTCTTAAAAGCATAGATGCCCCACCGGCAAAGTTCAGACTTACTTGAGGAAAAACGTCCGTGACACTAAGCACAGTACATAAAAAAGGATTTAGAAAAAGAGACTATCAAGATTATCCACTTTTTAGTACCCAATTACCAATAAGAAAAAGAAAATAAAAAAGAAAGTCCAAAAAAGAGGTATGAAATACCCAGCCTAACCTAGTGGTGAGTAAGTAACACTGATTTCCCCTGGAAACAACAGTGCGTACAGATTGTGGAATTGTAGCTGTAATCTGCATTAATGAAAAAAAAAAAGCATTTTTGCCATCAATAATTGATAAACCTCCAACCTAGCAAAAAGCTTGCAATGATTTGTAATTATTGCATGACTATAAACATTAAAGCAATATATGTTTTAGATAAACTGAATTACATGAAATTACCTAACTGAAACTCACCGCATTGACAAAAGGATCATAAGCCTCTTCAGCAAGGTACGCCAAAGTTGTCCCAGAATCAACAATGGTACCTCTGTTGTTTGATGTTGCAAAAACTGATGAATCAATTTGCAGCGTCTGGCCATTGACAGAGATGCTCTGTAGATTTATATTGTAATGAGGCCTGAAATATTTACAAAGGAACGAGTTAGTCTAAACACTTCCACAACAGATACCTAATCTCAGTAATACATTTTAACGCCCCAGATCCTTAACCAGCTTCTGTACAAAACTTTGAATATACAATAATGAATCTACATCTTACTCTGGCTCAATGAACAATATTTTTCCTTCTGGGTTCTTTCAACTTCTTTCATGTTTAACCTTTTTTCAGATAGTAATGACCACCTAATTAACTATTGACTAAACTTATCATCAACCTTGCACAAGGCACTATTCCAAGAGCACTCACTAGAGTAGATGACAAAATCCTAACATACTATCCCTAGTTTTATAGCCATAATTTGGTGTCAACTCTATATCTTCGTATCGATATTCCACTCATCACATTCCATACCTGTAGGCCAGAAAGCGATTGCAACATTCTAGATTGACAGACAGAAACTTTATTTTAAATCTTGTTTAGATGGATAATCAGAAGCCTAGATTACTGGAAGACTTCCCGTATTAATATTTGCTATCAATTTGTAGTGCTGAAACTTTTATGCAGACACTTTATCAGCCTCCATTCACTCACTACATTTACCAAAGAATTTGGATCACCCCCACCATGCAAATATTATTTACCAAACACTAAACACGTATTTTTCGTTATGAAAGGAACTTACTGTGCTGGAACAAGTGAGGTGTAAACTATGTTTGGCTCCACAATCTCACCAAGAACCAATATGCCCCCTCCACTGCTATCTCCTTTCAGACAATGGGAGAATACTCTTGGAGCTATCCCTTGTGAGGAGAGCTGGGAGATGACAGACATTTCCTGTTGTCCAAATCCAAATATTCCATCAACTGCTCTATCCGACTTTGTCAAGTCCCCAGTCTGCTGGTTGCTACAACTGTTCCATTAACAAATCAACACTTCCCAACATTAAACCAACTCACATACAAAAACAGAAATAGTATCAACCATTTCAGACTAATGAAAGCTCACCCAAAAACTACAGGCGCTGTAGAATTAGTGGTCACGGATCCCTCAAAAATTGTCTTCAAATGCATCATATCTGACACATAATAGCCTGATGTCCCACTGCCATCCCCATACTGGAAAGTGTATGAGCACTGGTTGTTCTGACTGGAACAGCTGGCATCTGATGACTGTATGCCACTATTACACCTTTGGTCAGAACAAGCGATCAGTGAAGATGTTGATGAACTCCCGGGGTCAAAAAAATTTAGCTGAATCTGTAACAAAATCCAACAACCACGATATTCACAAATTGTAGGTGGTGTATATTGTTGACCTTACTACAAACATAATTGTTGACATCAAATTAGATCACATAAAATTTCTCAACTAGTACTTCTATACGAAAATAAACATGTAAAATGAATTGATTCCTACCACATGTAAAAATTAGTTTATCTAGAAATTAAAATCAACAAGAGGCTCAATGAAATAGTTTATAGGTAAGTGAGAAAATTAATTCATTTAAAAAACTTATTTTTCATGTACAAGTGTTTTTTATAAGAAGTTTATTGAAACAGAATCTTGATAAATAGAAAAACTTGTATTTACCTGAAGCCCACTTGTTTGAGGACAACCACTACAGGAGTTACAACTAACCCAGAGAACATCACTGCCAGTGTCAATCTGCACATTAAATTCCACTGGAGGAGTACCCAACTGTACCTTTGTATAGTAAAGCCTGCAATAAGCCATTAATTCCAATTTCAAAACCCAAAGAATTAAGGCCACAGATTAATCAAGAGTAATAACACATCAATTCGATATGAACAGAAAAGCACTCATTCAGAATCCAACACAAATCCAAAAGCCTCTGAAATTGATTCAACTACACGAAACCAAAAAAAAAAAGGTGAAAAGCAAAAACAGAAGAGCCGACAAAGTTTACCCGACTTGGAAGGGATCGTAGGTGCCTTGGACGGGGAAATCAACGACGCCGTTTGAAGACTGCAATATTCTGCGATGCCTCGCCGCGTCGCGCGCTCTCAGCTGACTCAACTCCACTCCGTGATTCGTCGGAAACGCTCTTTCCAGCGTCAGACTCGCCGGAGATCCGGCAGCAACCGCCGCCACCAACAACGCGACGGCGATTGCAAAAGCCGCCGCTGCCATTCGTATCGTAATTAATATTTTTACTATATGTAGCTTACGTGTGTACGTATTTATGTACGTATGTGCAATACGTGTCCGAAAGAAGAGAAAACGGAATTAGGATTCAGACACTAAAGAGAGAAGAGTGTGTGGATTGGAAGGTTGAGGAAGACGAGGATGTTTTTGTTCATTGCAATTGAAGAGAGAAACGTTATTTGTAACGAAGTTTGGTTTTGGAACAGCGAAGATAACAGAACCGAGAATTCGGAGTTTTCAACTATGGATTACGTAAAGTTATGATTCTGTGTTGTCTTGTTCGTTTAATTCAACGGAACTTCATCCTCCTTCGTTTTATAAACTAAAGCTACATGTACGTGTTAACATAATCATGTGCGTCCTTCGCACGCGTTTTTTATTTTTTATTTTTTTAGGCATTTTTTTAGTTTCAGAAGTTTCTTTTCTGGTCAAAACGGATGCACTAAAACTCCTTTCTCTGCTATTTAAACACTAGGTTTTAACTGAATATTTGTGACAGTTTAAAAAAAATCCAAAACCTAAAAATAAATGTTATTATTAGCCATCTTAAACTTAATGCTTCGGATAACAATGATAATTTCAAAAATTAGAAGAATGAAAATAAAAATATTTTTTTATAGAGACTTAAAAACATAATTTACTTATATTATCAAGATAAAAAAACAACGTAATGATTGCCTTTTAATTTTTTTTTAAATATATGAATTTAATCTCTTTTATCCTTACTCTTATATTTATTCACTTCATCAAATTAAAAGAGATATAGAAATGAAAGATTAAATTCATTAATTTAAAATGATAGAACCAAAATCAAATTTGGTTAAGGCTACATGAACCAAAAGTACACATGTTTTCAGAGTTAATATAAAATAATTACATTTTCAACTGTTCTTCAAAATCGATTAAATTTGCGTGTTGACATAGAAGCAACAATTATAGGGTTTCTTCCTCCAAGAAAGATCCATTGTTTCAAATTTTTCGCGTTTTTTACGCGATTTTAGACTCCATCGTCAAACACGAACATACCCTTGCCTTATTTCCGTATCACAAAAAGCAACAATGCAAGTTGGAGCATAATAATACTTAAACTTATATTAAATTTTATGAACATGCAATCAATGTTAAACTGCTATATTAATTTTATTCTTTAATATCACCATGGAGTCTGGAAGATCACTGATGATAATGCAGTCTATATAGAACAACAATTATTAGTATAAAATTAAGCATATCAATAATATTAAAACACAATTAGATAAGAATAACACTAAAAGAAAGAATATATATGCAATATGTTATTTCTAATCCTTTTACTACAGACAAAATTAAGTCTAGTAAAAGAGACTAGTGATATTCTAAGATTTGAATTTGTGTTAGAATTGAAAATATGTATATATTTAGTTCTCAGAGTGGCTCGAGGTTGTTTTTAATGATTATAAATGAAGGGGAAAATGTTTCTTAATTTACTTTCTTATTTAAAAAATAATAATTTTTTAATAAAAAATAGATATTAAATAAATAAAATTTCTTATATATATATATATATATATATATATATATATATATATATATATATATATATGTGTGTGTGTGTGTGAGATTTTATCTTTTAGAAATCAGTTACCTTTTTTTTGACAGATTAAGTATCTAGATATAGGCTTTATTATTAACTTTGATGATATTTAACCCATCTCGAACTAAATTTTATTTAATAAAAATTAGTTGTTGGGTTGGTTAAAAATAAAATAAAAACTAACTAAATATGATTAACGTAGCTTATTTAATTACATTTTTTTAAAAAAAAAAATCAGGTATCGAATGATATAAAGGACGTTTATATGATTTTAATATTATATAGAGGGAGTTATGTGTTTAGTTAATTATTGTTTTAGATTTAGGTAAATTTAACACTCTTTATCACTCTAACTTAAAGAACATCATTTTCTCGCGGATATATCACTTTTTATAAATTGAAATAAAATAAGTATAAAATTAATAGTTTTTTAAGAATGGAGAATGTCAACTTTTTTTTTTTCCAAAAATAGATTAAATTGTTATAATTTTAGAATGAAAGAAGTGAACGAAGAAGTGAAAATGTAATTTGATAGCTAATTATTTATAATAGTTTTGGCTCTATCTAAATGACCCTTATATTACCTACAAAGTTACGTGATATTCTGTAATTATATACACAGTAGAGTCACCTAATATAATAATAACCAATTTCAATACAAATATTATTTCATACTCATATAAATATATAATCATCCAACAGATTCACATAATATAACTCACATTTTCATACTAGAAAATAAATAAAACAAGTTATTATTAAATTACTTGTATCATATAAAAATATTACATCTTAATTATTTAAAATTATTCGTGACGTTCAATTTTTTCAAAATATTTGTATTAAACATATTTTAGTAGAAACTAATACGTGATTCATTGAAAACACCGTTAATGAAAAATCAATACTAGCTTTTATGTTAGACTACTTACAATTTTTAACATGAAAAAGAAAAATACTTCTTAACATTTTTCTTCTTCCATCTCCCATGATTTTTATAATCAACTACTATATTGTGAAGCATAAATGTTCATCTTAACATTACTTATAATAATTTTCAAATCATCATCTCAACAAATTATTTAGATTCTTTTTATTTTGTTTACACTTTATCCTCTTATAATAATCAACATTGAAATACAATCAAAAGTTTCAGGCAAATTTTCCAAACTAGTGTAATTTTTTTTTAAATTTCCAAAATGGTGTATTTTTTTATTTTATTTCCGGATATGGGTAAATCATGCAGAGATTACACGATATCATTGTGAATAAATCGTTCTATTATTGCACGATTTAATTTAAGATATATGAAATCGTGAGAAGATAACACAATTCAGTTAAAGTAATGAAATTGTGAAATAAATGTACGATTTTAATTAACTAATTAATTGATTAATTGAAATAGGTAGACTACTGCAAGAGTTTAGGGTAATTAATTCTCCCACCTTTCCTCTCCTATTTTTCAATGTTTTATTGGGTTGTGCATATAAAATTAAATTAGAATTAATGCATAATGATAAAACCTTTTTGGAAATTTTGATGAAAATGAAAATGTAGTCATTGAAATTAATTAATTGTTATTTAAGTAATTAAAATAAATATGAAATTAATTTGAATGGAAGAATATGAAGAAAAGTTACCCGTATTTTAATTTGAATGGTTTATATATAGAGAAAATTTAAACTATTTGAATTGATTAGTTTTTAAAATTTATTTACATTTTTTTCCTTCTTAAAAGTATTTACTTGGACTCTCTTTTGTTTTATAAAAATTCTGAAACTTATTTATATTTTTTCTTTTTAAGCAAAGTACAACAAGTAAAATATAAAAATAGATTAAATAAATTTACCATGCCTAATTTCACAACAAAATCAATGATAAGAAGAAAATAAAATGAATAAAGATAAAAATAACAACATACATTACTTAAAATGACATCTCAAAAAATATTATAAACTACAAAACAGTTATTTATTCAACAATATCAATACAGTCAAACGAGTGTTTTTAACATATAATAAATTAGTTAAAAATACTTGTCAGCCATAGTCATACACCAAAATTATTTCTTAAAAATGTCAAAGTCTTTTAAAAAGTCATTTTAAAATTTGGTGTTTTTTAATAATCAGTTTGATTACAGAGTCGTTTAATCTATTCAATTTTTGTCTCTCACTATATATTTCGAAAGATGAGGTAAAAGAAAATAATATTCGTGATAACGCGATGGTGGCTTATTCAACAAAGCTTCAAATAGAATGAAAGTTAAATACTAAATTTCTCATCACATAATCACGTTTTGGACTTGTAATCACGTCCCCGACACTCCTATTGATCACTCTTTGTTCTTCACATTATTAATTCAAAATGCATGATATTTTCATTCCACGACAGAAAATTCGTACGTTCGTTTATACATACATGAATCGTGCTTTCCTTAAAAAGCATAAGGAGGAAAATTAATATACTAAGAAACAGAAGTGCTTTTGAGCTTTTGCTTTGCAAATTGCACCACATCAAATCAAGCTTTAGCTAAGCCCAATGCACCATTATTTCAAATCTCAGCTTTAGATAATCGATTTTTCAAAGAAAGTGAATGCAGTCCACATCCACAACAACCAAAACTTCTTTTGCTTTCAATTTTGTATTGTAGAAACGGAAAGATAAAGTACAACAACAGGAATAATAATATCCTAAAAGCCAAAGCTTCCACTTTCATATTCCCAATTTGACCCCAATTGTTTTCTTCTGTTCTTTTTCTGTTTCGTTATTGGCAACGCACTTTCAAGTGGCAGAACTGGGATTTTTGTGGGTTAGTAGGGCCTTTATTTCCATTATTACTTTAAATAAATATGAAGCTTTTCCATCAACAAATTAAAATAAAAAAGAATCAAATTTTAACTCTCTTTTAATTTCTTCTTTTAATCTGAAAAATCTCGGTCAGCTGAATTATAAATGCTAGTTTATTTAAAAATTCCCAAAACCATTTATAATTTACGTCAATTGATAATGACCACATTGATTAAACATTAATAATTGATCCACGTTGCCAAGAAAAACACATTTCTGAACTTCGTATTCACAATTTTCACCTTATAAATTCGTATGAGTAAATAAATTGTTGTGTCAGGTTTAACCGACTTGTTTGACATGAAAACTCCCCTTATTGATGAAAGAAAACGACACCGTTTTTTCTTTTGTTGATGGTAACTGTGTTGTTTGTTTGGTTATGAATGTCAAACAAATATTTCAAAAGGATGATGTATGTTCTAGAAGACTGAGATAGGTACACCCTAACACCATAGAACTCTTCAGTTGTCAAAACATGAGACCTCGTTAACAAAAAGCTTTCATCAACAAAACATTGACTTAGTTTATTTCTAGTTTTATGAACAAAGAGAAAAAGACACTTAAAAGCAAGAGTTTAGCTAACGTGTATTCACGCCAAATAATCAGAAAATATTTTAATGCATTATTTTTTCAATTTTTACAAACTTATCTCTCAGCTTCAACCCAGAAAGCAAATATAAAATCTCCGTCACCATTTTTTATAAGAAAAAAATGTTGACCACGTCTTCTAATAAGAACTGAATAATGTTGAGATTTTCTTCATTCCTATTCAAGAAGATTGACAAGGATGCTTAGGTTAGAGTAGTGTGATGAATGAAGCTATAGAGTAAAGCACATATGACTTGTGCACCAGATATACCCACCTCTTTTCATCAACTCAAATATGCTCAACTTTTCTTGCAAGACATGTGGTTCCGAATCCACAAAGAGTTACATCAACAATTACCTCAAAATCATAAACTCTAATTCTATTAGTCATGAATCAGATCTAAGTTCAAATTATTTTATATAGTTTTAATTTCTCATGTTTAAAATATGAAACACTTAATATGACACTTTGATGACTCAGGATGATTTTAATAAAAAAAAATGTGTAAGTGAAAATAGATCGCAGACTATATGGGTCTATTGATTAATCGTTTACTTTTAATCTTAAAAAAGGAATCTAAATATGTTAAAATTATTATAATTCAGTAAATAAAATAGTTTTGATAATTGATATTTAAAATATTTGAACGAATATCTATTTAATAGGTTAAATTTAAGTACTGAAATATTGTATCTAAACTTTAGTATTAGATTAAAAAAATTAAAAAAAATAAATTGAACAGACTTATCATAAAAAAAAGTCAGAAAAACATTTGGATTAACTATAACTATAAAAACCTCCGCGCACTTAATTATATCATAATACATATATACCCCTTATTCTTAAACAAAAAAAAAAAATCATAAACATCTTTTATCAATAAGACAACTAAAACCAGCTTAAAAAAGTTATAGATTATGTATATTAATTTTTATTTTAGAAGTGAAAAATAGGTTATATTAAAATTTGGTTGTATTATTCTAGTCGAATTAAATTTTTAAGAAAATATACAAGTAATAGCATATAAGTTTGGGTTTTGAGTGGTACTATTTTGAATTCAAACAACCACAGTGGCATAGAATGGAATAAACTTTGGGTCTCTTTTCATGTTAATTCCCTTGGATCTTCTTTCAGACACCATCCACATCTCTCGCAGTCATAGTCACTATGCATGGACATTCATGAATCATTGAATGTTCAGTTTTGTTTTGAACTTTGTGGCAATAAAATTAAAAATTCTCTCTTCTATTTCTAGAAAAAGAAACTCTCTAGTTAAAGTGGGTCTCTAGACAATACCTTGTAAACTCCTCCATTCTATTTTATTTTTCGTCTCCTCTTTGCCTTGGTCTCTCCGAATGTTTGAAGTTGTCTTCTTTTTTGTACTCCACAACAGGTGAATAAATAAATAAACAAACAATGTAACGTTATTATAGTTTATACGCTATATACATCGAAAACATCATCAATACAATATTAAAAAATATTGTATTATTTTCCCAAAAACCATGAACCTGTCAAACTTTTGAAAAACAACATAAAAGAAAACATAAAAGAAGTAAGGCGAAGTGATCGTTTTTTGTTTTTTTCTAGAAAATGGACGATGAGAATCCAGTTGAATATGATTATAATGAGTATTAAAGTATTCTTGTTTCAACGCAATTGTAGCCGGAATAATAGTTAACAAAATAGTTTGTCTTGTAAAACTAAATAAAAAAATAGGTTAGACTATTGTAACGAGCAAGAAAAACAGTGAAAGAGAATAGAGTTAGAGTGAAGAAAAAAATGAGCAATTCGAGAGAATGAGAACATACGAGAACAAATAGCAGGCTTAGGAGTAATTTGGTACTTTACTCACTCTTGTTGGTGTAAATAGAAGTTATGGGGTGCAAAAAAGACAATGAGAATCAATGGAACAAAACTAGCCCATCAATCCTTTGTCTTTGTTTATGGACCCATAAGAATCACACACTCCTATTTTGTAAATTAAAATCAACAATGAGTGGGAGATAGAAACAAGAGGAACACAAGTTAAATGTTCAACCTTCTTTTCGAATATGATTCTTATTTCCACGTTAATTAATCTGGTATTATTACATGATCCTTTAAATTAGTTTATTTTTGTGTATAATAGTAATCTGAGCAATTTTTAAGAATGTAGTAATTGTTCAAAATTTACCACCTTATTTTTGTATAAAATCAATTCCTTAAAATTTCCATCAAATACCTTTGTAAAATATAAAGCAAATTTTGATTATAATGATTGGTAAATTGTGAGAACTCGTTTTTATATTAAAAATATATACTTTTTTCGTAAATGAAGAATGAAAAGATCTTTTATAAATATCTATTTTTACACCATTTATACTCGTTTTATATAAATTTTATCTTTCTTGAATATAACTTTTTTTTTAAAGTTTTTTACTGACTGATCTTGTTTATGGACAAAATATATCATTAAAGAGGAAAAATTGATAGATTGAGATAGTCTAACCATAACTTTGATTTAGGCTTAAAATTTTGGAAATTTTATTCCCTTGGCATGGACATTTGTAGCATCATGGATTTGATTTATTAATAAGGCATGTTACTTTGTAGTTAGGAGGAACTGATTAATTGCATTTTATTTCATATAAGTCGATTAAGATGTGTTAACATGTGAAAAATATAATGAATTAAAGTTGTAATATAATTAGAATGATCATTTGGACTAAAATTTTGTAATTTAAATTGAGTTTTATGTAATAATATTTTGAATGTATAAATCAGGATGAATGAGTTAGAGTTATAATTTTGTAATGAGATGTAATCACATACATCAACTTGTTAAAAAATAACATATATCACTTCAATGATAATGATGATGAGTCATACTTATGAATATTGTTTTAAAACTCAATAATAAGTCACCTCACTCAAATAATATATTTTAATAATTTAATGTCACAACAAGTCAAATAAAATAATATTATATATAACAAGGATTTGAAAATTTATAATTATCATGTGTCATTTCTTACATCACAACAAGGATAAAATAAAACATTAAAATCATAGTTAAATATTGTTACATTTCAGTATAATCCTGAGTAAGGGATATCTTTCTTCTTATTTATGAATAACTTAAATTTTTATACTGTGTTAGTAGAAATTCCACTTATTCCTTAATATTATCACAGATTGTCTTGTTAACAATTCAACCTGTCATTTAACATCAACAACGCTCCCAACCTCTTTAATGAAAAAAATATCTAAAAAAAAAAAATTCTTAAGTCGGAGTGATAAAAAAACACAATAGATCTAAAACAAGATTCACAACTCGGTAATTCAAGAAAAGTAATCGAAGAGTTTTATGTGAATATCAACTAAAGCATCATGAATCGTATCATAACGTTTTTAATGAAGTATAATCACAATATCACAAAATGAACTTTAAAGAAGGGAAAGAGTAAAATGTGAATATTTTTAATTGAATGATAATAAAATAAAGTGTTCCAAATAGGAAAACTAAAAATATATTAAAACATTATCTATTTCTTAAAAGAAAAATTAATTAATTTATAAATAAGGTAAACAGGTTAAGCTCGAGTTTAATATTTTTTTAATAAATCAAGTTTCAAGCTTTTAATTAAGCTCAATTTTATAAACGAGATACGTTTTAGGTATCAATTTTTTTTTTCTAAAAAAAAAACAAGAACAAGCTTCTATAATTAGGCTAGACTCGTTTATACCTTCACCGTAATGTATGTCTCACAGTATGATAAAAAATTGAGTAATTTAAAACAAACAATTTTTGTTACCTCCATGACAATTATAGTTTCATCACACAATATAGTTTCATTAGGCTTAAATATATATTTAGTTTCACAAATTTTGATAACTTGTTTTAGTCCTTTAAATTTAAAATTATTTTTTTTAGTTCTTAAATTTCCAGAACATGGTCTTTTTAAGAATGCTACACTCGCTCAAACTTTATCTAACAACATCTACGTTAGGAGTGACACTTGTAACTAAAATATCGATGCAGAAATTCAATTTTTATTTGTTTGCGGCTAAAATATATTTTTAATGTCCCAAATTTAAAAATGACCTTTTTCAGTCCTCAAATCGAAAAAATGATTAATATATCTAACTTAAAACTAAATATAAAACCTTTGTTTTATTAAACTCCTTTTTAGAATAATTTAAGAAATGAAAAAAAAATAAAATTGACCCATAATATATATATATATATATATATATATATATATGTGTGTATGTGTCGGTTTTGCACTGTATCAACACGTTTAAGTGATAAAATATGTCTTCTAACAGGTTTAGAGATATAATTTATCATAACTTTAAATTTAAAAATTTATCAAATAATGTTGTAGGACAATGATTTTAAGAATTTTAAACTCCAAAATACAGACAGTTAAACAAAAGAAAACGTTGTATTAACACGTTATAGTCAACGTCATTATACTTTAATTTTAAAATAAAAATTTAACAGAAAACTCCATTCATAACAATATGACAATAAATAAGGAAGGAAGGTTGGAGATTAAAAAAAATTACATTTATGAGATGAGTGAGGAGAAACAATAACCCACGCAACTGTTATGAAAAGAGGGGAAATGAGAAAGAAATAAAAAATTGAAATATGATCAAAATTATTTTTGTAAAATTAAACACGTGTTAATTATATTAACACAATTTCAACAACATCAACTCTAAAAATTAAAATAAATTATTTCTAAATTAAAATACTAAAAAGTACTTTAAAATTTGGGACTATTTTTTTTTAAAAAAATTGAGGTATTCAATATATCAAACTTATTTGAAACTCAAGCAGAATTTTAGCCGTAAATTTAAAAAAATGATTTTTCAGGAAATAAAATAAAAAAAACATTTTCTACAAGTTACAGACTAAAAGATATACTTTTTTTTTTTTATCCTGATCTTTCTATTTAGTATTTGTTATATTTATTTACTATAACTTGATATTCTAATGAAGATTCATCCAACAGCTAACTACCAAATGGATCTGGAATCAAACATTTGGAAGTACCAACTTTACCTAAATAATATGTTAATGTACCAAAATGATTGATCACTCCAAACACCAAAATGACAAAGCACTGAACTTACTCAGATCTTCTCAATCTAAAATAAATAACATAAAATCCAACCTATGTAGCAAATTAAAAACATTATTTTATTAAATGTCAGAGATAAAACAATAATTTTAAATTTTAGAAAAGTAAAAATTTAAGGATTTTTTAAAAGACTAAAACAAGGACTCACCTTTTTTTTTCAGAAAAATGACGGTTTCAAAATTTTTAAAAATGAAAAATAAATAGCTTTCTGAATTATATAAAATGTGGCCAATTTTATAAGAACACGCGTATATTTAAGCTATTTCGAATTATCATGTAAAATAATCTTATTAGTTTTTAGAGTTATTTTAAGGTTTTATTTTCAAAATATTCTGTAAGTATTTTATCATATATAATGTAAGGTTGACACACACATATAATAAATAGTTCCACTGAAGTTATAAATGTTAAAAGAAATTAAATTTAAATTGTGCTAAATACACTATACTCGATCTTCTACTACTCTTGTTTAGTTTTTTCTAAAAATCTTTAATTTTATGCACTGTTAGTATTAGTTAATTAATAAATATAATACTAAATATATTTTTTAAGATATATATTGTAAAGTTTAATAAACTTTTTCGCATGTAATAATTTGCAATTCAGTGTTATAAAAAAATTTAGCCTTTTACATTAATTGCATGTTCTTCTTTAAAAAAGAGAGAATAAATTGATAGTATTTTGAAATGATCAGTTAATATTTTTTTTATAAAAAAACGATAAATGCAAATTATTTAATTGGAGATAAAAACTATAACATCAAATTGGATACTATTTTTTTCACTACATGGTTATCCCTTTTTATATAAAACTATAAGTAATAATATTGAATATAAGTGATTTTAGATGTTATTTTTCAACAAACATATTTTTAACTATTTTTCCTTAATACTATTATGCAAACTATAAAAAAAAGACACTTTTTTGTGTATTCGTATTTATTAAGTTAAAATTTAAATTTTTAATATTAATATGTATATTAATTTTAAATTTAATATAATTTTAATAATATTTATGTATATACTTTATTCTTTCATGTTATTTTGTTTAAAATTAAGATATTATTTGAGATATTTAAATTTAAAATAAAAGAGCTTAAATCATTGATTAGAAAAAGAACAAATATAATTAGATAATAAGAATCTTTAAAGTTAGAAAAAATAAATAGCATGTGAAAAGTGAACCACAGGGAATTTTTGATTGTTATTTAGAAGGGGATAATCTTTTTTTGTATATAGATTAAATAATATTTAAAATAAAGAAGCAACATATATACCTTTAAGTTATTCTTTCTAATATATATTTTTTAATTTACTTTTTCATTTTCTTTTTTAAATTAAGTTTTCATTCTTTCAAAATACCAGAACTTAAAGTAAAATTTTAACACATTATAAACTTTTTATCGTAAATTTAAAATATAAATTATATCTTCCATATAATTTATATATTAAAAAAATGCTAATTTACCATAATTTGTTATAAAAAATAAACCTTTGTCTTTTAGTTTTATTCTATTTAAAATAACAATAGGTTACTTACTTCTGAATTCCCTACTTAGTTCTTATGTTGTTTTCCCGGCAACAAGACCAACTCAAAAACCCTAATTTCCCATATCCACCGTTCACTGAATTCAACACCCTCTCTTGCCTCTTTCTCACTCCAATATTTCTTATCATTGGTCAATTCGATTCATCGTCGTTGAACATTTCCAATTTGTCTTCCTCAATTTTTTTCTTCTTCTGTCGCCGTCTCAGAGCGGTTTTGTGTTTGAAGGTCCTTCAATGGCGGAGGACCGGAGTGAGGTGAGTGATTACAGTTCGGAGGACGAAGGAACTGAAGATTACAGGCGTGGAGGGTATCATGCTGTTCGGATTGGTGACACTTTCAAGAAGGGGTGCTATGTGGTGCAGAGCAAGCTTGGTTGGGGTCATTTTTCCACTGTGTGGCTCGCTTGGGACACTAACAAATCGGTGCGTGCCCTTTTGTTTGTTTCCTCGCAAGATGACAGAAATGAATGCTTTTGATATTTTACAATTAGTTTAGAGAGTTTAAGTTTTGTTTTTTTCTAGTTGGGTTGTGAAGAAGTGTTTGTGGTATGGAGATTTGGACATATTTTTGTTTCTATTTATTACCGTTTTTTGTTTATGGAAATTCTCGTTAGGACTGTGATCCTGTCTCGATAAACTTCTTTAGAAACACTTACAGGAGAGGGAAAATAAGAATGTAAATAAATTCATTGAGCTTCTCTCCTAAGCTAAAATCAAATGTTGTGTCTTCGCTTCAGGAGATGTTAGATAAGAAGAACTTTTAGAAAAGTTAAGTGTAGAAGTTGGTTTTAGCTTATGGGAAAAGTTCAATGAATTTTTTCTTTTCTTATAAAGGCTTATAAAGAAATTTATCCAAACGGAGTCCGTGTTATTCTTCGTCATTTCAGTTCCTAGCTAACACACGTAGCAATCTATAGTTTGGAACTGTATTAGTGATGGTTTAAATTGTTTGTTTGTAGCGATATGTTGCCTTAAAAATTCAAAAGAGTGCTCACCATTACACTGAAGCGGCAATGGACGAGATAAAGATTCTCAAACAAATTGCTGACGGGGATCCAGATGACAAAAAGTGTGTTGTAAAGCTTTTGGATGTCTTTAAGCATTCAGGGCCTAATGGCCATCATGTTTGTATGGTTTTTGAATTCCTTGGTGATAATCTTCTCACCCTTATCAAGTATAGTGATTACCGAGGTGTTTCCCTTCCTATGGTCAAGGAGATTTGTTTCCATATTTTGGTGGGATTGGACTACTTGCACCGTGAGCTTTCTGTAATACACACTGATTTGAAGCCTGAGAATGTCCTGCTTCTGTCTCCCATAGATCCATCTAAGGATCCTAGAAAATCAGGTGTTCCACTTATCCTTCCAAACACTAAGGATAAGGCTGTGACAAAAAATGGGACAACAATAGCCAATAAGAGTGTGAATGGAGATCTGACCAAGAACCAGAAAAAGAAATTGCGAAAAAAGGCTAAAAAGTTAGCCCAGGGCTGTGTCGGAAGGGAACATGCTGAGGAAGCTGAGGAGGATTCCAAAGCGCCCGATGAGCAAGATGATTGTAGTAATGATGTGAAACCAAGTGTAGAATCTGGTGACAATAAACCTAATAGTCCTGTTAGTAAAGATGAATCAACAAATACTTCTGAAAATAAGGATGTTCCTCAAGGAAGTCAGGGTCACAGGAGAGGTAGCCGCTCTACAAGAAAGAAGTTGCTTGCATCTGTCGATCTTAAGTGCAAGCTGGTTGATTTTGGTAATGCTTGTTGGACCTATAAGCAATTCACGAATGATATTCAGACGAGGCAGTATAGGTGTCCTGAAGTTCTTCTTGGATCTAAATACTCAACTCCAGCAGACCTATGGTCCTTTGCTTGCATTTGCTTTGAGCTTGCCACTGGCGATGTTCTTTTTGATCCTCATAGTGGTGACAACTATGATAGGGATGAGGTAAGTGAACCTGTTTGGACTTGAAAGAACTGGTTGGCTTTATTTCTTGGCATAATCGTCTAATGCTTGCTGTTACTATTATTCTTATTTTTGTTTTGACTATTAAAACTGGCTTGCTATCTTGTTTGTTCTGAGAATAAAACTTGTCCTTGACCGTTTGGGTTGTTGTTTTTCAATGGTAAAATTCAATTTTGTACCTCACATTGTTTGAATAATATCTGCATTAAAATAATATTTCTGCTGGTTTTGTTAAGTAAATATTTGTTAAAAGTTGATAAAAAGGGAGAGTCACACCTTCTATTGCAGAAGGCTATGGTACTGATTGATTTGAACCTTGAGAGCCACGCCATAAAAGCTTGCTGTTGTATTTGGATAGCCGAAGGCCTTATAAATGTCTAAGAAGCATGGGTGTGGATACGATTCAAACACGATACACATATATGCGTATATTATATTCATATGATTGTAAGTGTATTAGGAAGTACTAATCATACTTCATAATCCAAAAAATCAAGAGAAAAAAATCATGAAAAAGTCTTCTAAGCTTGATTCATCAAGAGATAAGCTAGCCATCTCAAGAATCCTATTGTCATCCAATGATAAGTTATCTCTTTCAATGTCTCACAATTTTGTTGCCTCTTCATTGCATTTTTGAGGAGTTTCTTGAGAGAAAACAGAGATTGTTATGAAAAAATACTAGACTTGCCCTTTTGAGGTGTCATCTTATTTTCTTTCTAAGAATGCATAAAGGAGTAGGTGTTCCATGAACAAGTCACCATAATTTTGCATCCATAACGAGTTAACATAATCAAAGCCTCCCTCTTCATGTTGGTATTTTCTTGATGCTACCCACTGTAATACATGGGAGTGGAGGCATGGCAATTATCAAGATTTATGAAATGCCACAACAGTGGAGATGTAATGGCAAGGAGAAATAATATGTAAATAAATAGGTTGTTTTTTTAAAAGTAAACCAGAGTGTGTCGGGCTTTTAAGGAGCTTGCTGTGTCCGTGCTGCATCCAAGGGATGGACTGTGTCACTTCTGGTGCGTCTAAAGGTTGGGCCTTGTCCAGCCCAAGATAAGGTGTCCAACACCATGTCGGGGATGCTCCTGCAGTGTGTATGTCAGCGACACGTTGGAAGTGGGAAAATAGCTTTCAGTTACTGCGTCTAAGCTTCATGCTTGTTTGCAGTTGAGAGACACGTTGGAAGACTCAGATAATATCCCTTGATAGATACTAAAATTACTATAGGAACGATAAGAAGAAATTCAGAGAACAAGTTCTGATTAGAATAACAATTGTAGGAAAATAAAGAAAGATAAAACTGAATACATATCTCTGCCCTGTTACCTCTGCCACAACCAAAATATCTATAGCCATGTCCTTTCTGCTGATTTTTGTACTCTCCTCTCCAGTATCCTATTGCCAATCTGTTGGAGATACGCCAAGCAGAATTCTCCACCCCATTCCCTTTTAATCTCCCAATTTAAACAGCTTATTTTTCTTCTCTTCTACTTTCCTCCTTAGCTTTTCTTAACCCAACGAAGCAGCCCTTGAGAAGATTATCGTACTAAATGCTTCTGTACGTTGGTTTGGCCAAAATAGTTCAAGTCAATAACATTTTGAAGTTGTGAATGAACTAAATTATGGAGTTTTGCTGAAGATGTTATAATCTTCTCAATTTTTTGAACTTGTTTGTTTATTCAATTGATCTTAGAATTGATGCTTCACAATGCTTCTTTAAGAACTTTTTGAAGTTTGGACCAATTGAGGTCAAATAAATTTCTTAAAAAATGATTGGGGCTCTAACCCTTCGTTTCATTTAAAATAATGTACAGTGTCTGTGCGTATTACTAACTGAAAATGTCATAATTTCCTATTCTTTTGGAAAAAAATGTATAAAATTGTGAAATACTGCTGTGGTTATTTGGACCTCAATTTCAATCTATGGATTGCTGACAATTGAAATCTACTCTACAGGATCATCTAGCATTGATGATGGAGCTTCTTGGGATGATGCCTCGCAAGGTAGGCCTGTTTTGCGTTTGGCTGTAGAACATCGTAGTTGATGTTATCAATTTGCATGTTGATATGATCTAGAAAAAAATATTCAACATATTATGGACACTTTTTCTTGATGCTATTTCATTCAACCATTTTTCTGTTTTATTGAATTCTTCTGCTTTCAAAAAAATAACAATATGGTAGTTTACGGCAATATTTTATTCCGAGAACTAAGAATATTTTATCTGTTCCCTTTCATAAATTTTGAACACCTCTGCTTTCAGATTGCACTTGGTGGCCGCTATTCCCGAGATTTTTTCAATAGATATGGCGATTTGAGACACATCCGTCGATTGCGTTTCTGGCCACTTCATAAGGTGCTGATGGAGAAGTATGATTTCAGTGAACAAGATGCAAGCAGCATGGCTGACTTCCTTCTTCCATTACTTGATTTTGTCCCTGAAAAGAGGCCCAGTGCTGCACACTGCCTTCAGCATCCATGGTTCAGTGCTGGTCCCCGGACTCTTGAGCCCTCACTGGCTACTGTGCAGCATGCTGCAATTGACGGGGAAACATCTGAAAAGATGCGGAGGGAAAAAGGTGAGCAGGAAGCTGTGGAAGTTGGTATGGGGAATATGGCCATAGATGGAAATTCAAAGCAACTCTAATAGTTCCAATTTGTGAAGCCATCAAAAGGGAAGTTAATTGGATTGTTTAGGTGGGCATGCCACCTGATTTTGTTTATATGGTAAGCCTGGAATTTCCTCAGAGCATGATATTATAGTTAACTGTTACATGCAACAAAGGTCATACGTGATGAGGTTGTCATTTGGGAAGCCCTTTACGGGGAAGCTAGTCGCACTGTGATATAACCACGGTTTTATCTTTTTGGAGAATATGTATGAAGCTTCTCCCTAGGTTAGATTTTCATCTTTTTGGAACTGCTATATTTGAGGGGTTCGAACTGTACATTTGAACGAGTTATTATTATTTTTTATGTATCCATATATCAGATTTTGTTGCGGTAGACTTTACTAATTGCATCTTTTGTTCACATGAGTTCTAACCTAAAGCTTAGGGTTCAGTATCACAGTATGCACATATCTATAACATATATTTGGCTGAATCGGAGTTTCTAATTTTGTTTATAAGCGGCATGGTTTGAGACACTACCCCAATGATTTATCTGTCAAATCAATTAATTACAAAATTAAAAAAAAAAATCTATTTTTATTCAGCTGGCAAATATTTTTTTTTTCAACTTATTTTTCCCATTAGTTTTATTTTTTATATTTTTTTCTCAAAAATAAAAAGAGAAGTGAACATGAGAAAGCAACTCTCTTTTATTTGCCTTTTTTAAAAGCTATTAATTTAGATTGATTAGCTGGTGTAAGTTTTTTTTTTTTTTTTTCTTTTTTTTTGTTTTTTTTTAGTTTTTTTATATTATTTTTTTTTTTTTTTTTTATTTTGATTTTTTTTTTTTTTTATTTTTTTTTTTTTTTTTTTTTTTTCCTGTTTTTGGTTTTCTTGTAGTATATACATACAACTTTGTTTTTTTTTGTTGAATGAGAAATTTTTCTTTCTTAATCTTTCTCTGTTTCTCATTGGGATTTGTTTCTTTTTCGGTTGTTGTTAATCTCCTTCACCATTGAAGGATCTTTGATAGTTGGCATGGAAAAACAAGGCACCAAGGAAACGAGCTTAATCTATAGGATTTTTTTGAATATTGACTGAATTTGAAGACGCAATTCATGCAATTACATTCTTGAAAACCATGTTGATCGACATCTGCATTGAACTACCTCTATGATGCAGTGCCCTGAACCTAAAGATAGCGTATAATATTGTAAGTTGAATAATGTTTTAGTGTACACAAGACTCACGCCTACATTGACAACAACTAAACCATGATCTCTTGATGGCTGACAATCTATCATGACAGTCATTGCCATATACATTATGAATTCACGAACCAAAAAAAATGTATCCCCCTCTCCAAAAACAAGAATGAAAATTAATGCTCATCACAGCTCAGTAATGTGAGTACCATCATGCATACGTTCGAAGTCATTTTGGATGATTGATCCTCGTGTAAATCACTGCATTTCCTGGGTGCTTACAATTGTTCACAACCTGACATTACCTGAAAAGGAAATTAGGAATTAATACAGATTGTAGTTACGTTGATTACTGGAAGGTCAATAGCACCCTTGGAGATATCATGGTTAAAGATGTTACATTGGCAATATCATGATAATAGATCCGATGACGGAAGAAAAAGGGTTTTAGAGCTGTATTGTAGAGAGACAGGTTAAAATTACCTAAATATGAAGTTTCTCCCAATCAAAATATTTTTCTCGCCCTGAGGTAGGAATACATCAGAAAGAAAGTAACAATTCCACCAACAATTATCCCCGCTGTTGTCAGCCAAAATGCCAACTGCATCACGTCCAAACATGTGGTTATTAAAGACTGATTGATAACAGCTTCCACTAAGAATAAAGTAAATCATGCAGGGAATAAGACTTCAGACACCAATTCACATACCACATGTTCCTCGAGATAGGACTTCAGGTTCATGCCGAATATACCTGAAGTCACCAAAATATATATATTAATAAAATCAGGGAACAGTTATAATATCCTCTCAGATAATATTACAGTCCTTGCAGTTGACATAATTATTCATGCCATAATATGCATTAACTAAAAAAGAGAGTATATCTTTCTATCTCCTAATATTGATGTAATAATTAGTTATTTTTTCCCAAAATATTTAAAGAAGTCACTTTTTATGATAATTTATATATATATTTTGTTTTGCAAGTTATAAATGACAATCTTATGAATAGAAAATATATTTTGTCGATTATAAAAAATGTGATACATCTTTTTGAGATTTGTTAAAAGTATTTCAAATATCAAATATCTTATTTATAATAATATATTATAGATAATAATATATAATATAACTCTTCAAATATGTATGATTTATTAAATGGTAGAATCATGTATTTAGCCAAGCTTCATAATAAATTGATAATGATTTATTAAATTTTAAGACATGTTTTGCGGCCATCTAAACCCTTAACAAAATTGATAACTAACCAAAAGTTTGAGTTCACTTCAATTACTGGTAAATTTTAATGTAATTGATGTGAAATAAATTTTGGTTTGCTGGTTGATGTGGTTTTGGGAGTGATTAATTAAATAATTTTCGGTTAAAACTGTGGTTGTTTTCTTCTTTTGGCTATAAAACTGTGGGTTGTATAACCCATTGTATATATTTCTGTAAGAAAAAACCATTATATTGCTGTAAAAAAAACATTTTATATATCACATCCAATAATCACCCAAACCCTGTACCTGCTACAAGGGCACCTACTGCCACACAAAATGTTCCAACCTGAAGAAGGAGTTCTACTCTGCTAACCTCAAGCCTTCGTGAACTGTTGAATGAAATCAATTTTATTATAAGGTTTCTAATGATAGAATCGAGGACGTAAAAAATTGGTTTTTCTTTAATTTGGTTTAAATTTAACCTAATCTGTATAATAATGTCTGACAAATGCACAATGCTCATACGTTACTCTATGGAAGACTGTTGCAAGAAGAAATCGAGATGGCTCCCTTAAGTTTACAATAACAGCACCCAATATTTCATGCCTTCTTAATTGTGAGATTTGAATTTTGAAATTATTGATTGATCTCCACCTGTCTTACTGAAGTTCTTAAATGTCATAGTTTTGACCTCATTGACAACGACAACATGGATAGCAAATGATTTAATGCCTAATGTGACTTCTGAGCCTAACCAGTCACATTGTTTCTAAATATAGCACTCCAAACACAATCCCATGGTTGGCATATTCATGGCTTTAGAAAAACACTAACTTTCTAGCATCAAACTATGTAATCTTTCAGTGCAGTTATCCCCAATCAATTATCAAGAGATAAAGATATTCAAACCTCAAACTGACAGCTATAGAATCTTCCATTTCCCTGGCAGAATCAAGAAGCCTTTCAGCTTGACCATGACAAGATTCACATCTGTAAGTGCATTTCGAGAAATCATTTGCTGAAACCATTAGAAATGGTAGACTTACAAACAAAAGAAAGCGCATTTGCTAGAATAATAAACAAATAATTGAGTTTGAAAACTTTATGTTGGAATTATGGCAGAAAAACAAGTTAGGAAAGAGGAGAAACAAAATATGTCAGAATATTTTGAGCAGAAATCAATGAATCTGATAATTTATTGATCACCAACGTTTACATTTATAAAAATTGAAAAATAAATCATATTGACAAATTTAGAGATATAATAATTATCAGTAATTGACAGACTTGCTCCTCAAGTAAAAGTAGTAACTGATTGATTTGGGACTCAATTAAAAGTGGCAATAACTTACTACTATGAAATATTTAGAAAACTGAAACAAAAATATAAAATCACGTATAATACAACACTACTCCTTGCTTTAAGGATTGCAAACTTCAACCTTCGATCTTTAAGAACTTGAACTTGTTGATGGCTATAAAATAACTCTAGATACTAATTGTTGGAATTATGGTGAAAAAATAAGAGAGCGGCAAACAGAACACGTTCGAATATTTTGAGCTGGAAGCAATGAATCTGATATTTTATTAACGTTTATATTTATAATAATTGAAAGACCACAAATTTAGACATAATTATCACTAACTTTCATAATCGCTCCTCATGTAAAAGTAGTAACTAACTGACTTTCTCCTCCAGTAACTAATAATTTAATATTAAGAAATTATTTAGGAAACAAACAAAATATAAAGTTACAAGCAATTACATGCAATACATAAAGCCAATACTTAACACCTTATGAGACTTGTTACTAAATGCAGTTTCGCTTTAGATATTCTAATATGGGATTAGAGAGTAATAGAAATAGAATGGGTCTAACTCAACTCTAAAATCTCTCTGAGGTGCATAAATTTTGTAAGAACCACTTGAGTGATATCCCTAGGCTATGTGGGACTTCTTGAAAGAAGTTTTCTAGATTTACATGGGATTTTTAACATTGAAGTCTTGTGTAAGAATATTAAAGGGCAGGTGAAGGGTTAACGTTCTTCCTTTCATTTGTGTGTTTTCATGTTAATTCAGTGACTGCAGCCTTCTACAAATATCAGATAAATCCACAACACGTTAGTGCACATAAAATATCAGCTATGAAATGTATTGTTCATATTTGGAATGAGAATAACCTTTGAAGATAATTTTCCAAAAGCATTTCAATTTCCTCCTCCTCCTCTACATATCAAGAGAAAAAAAGAAATGAGAAGCTATGTTATAGCTCTACTATGGTGGAATGGAAAGATCCATATTGATATTAGAAACCGAAAACACCTTTATGATTCAAATAGCTTACCCTCAGCATTTTGCTTTTCAAAAGGCACTGAGCATTCCATATAATTGTTTCCTTTATTAAGTGTGCAGTTTCTTCCCATGATGCATATACGACGTATCTCATGGGGATCCTCCAGAAGGTCAAGCAGCATCTGTCTAAGAGCTCCTGCCTTAGAACCTAACTCAACCTAGCAATTGGGTGGAAAGCAAATAAATTTCTAGATTTATCCAGAAACACTCAAGATTGGTTAAAAAATCTAGAGAGAAAGGTACCAAAGTTTGTTTGCTAATACGAAGCTGCTCCAATATGTCACCAGTTAACCTATTTGGTAAGGCCTCAAGAAGGGCTTGTACCTAGGACCAAAAGGAAGAGGGAGAGAAAATTCCAATCAAAGAGTGAATTCAGATATAGGGAGAAGCTGTAAATGTATAATCTGTTATGCTCTCCAAAACCAAAAACCCAACATTGTCCACAAAATATTAAAATAAGAAAGTTTTCTGTTTCTGGATACATGCCATGTTAAAAGTAAAGCACCATGACTTGCACGTTATGACATGTGTAGAATGTCTGCATGGAGAGAGTGGCTACAACACATTGCAGGAGAAAAAATAAAGCCAAAAATTTCCTACTTTTTTATTCAGAGGCAGGTTTAGAAATAGCTACTGGTCAAGATAATAATAAAACAAAATAGACAAAAACATCAGCAAGTATACACATACAAATTAACATAAATATACTCAGTTACTCACTATGTTCTCATACTCACACGAGGTTCTAAGTCCATCAATCTCTGCTCCAATCGCTGTATTCTTGAAAGCAATGCTGCTTCAACAACCTGAAAATTTCACTAAATGCTTAAGGGAAGACAGTTGACGACAGTGTGAGTAATATGACAAACCAAATGATGAAAAAACTACACCCATGGTAGCCAACTCATTATACGCATCCTCAGCTAAACAGTCATTTTAAAATGCTTTATGTTTCTTTTTGAAAATGGTATTTGCCACAAGGAACAAACCTTGGGCCCAATTACTTGGAAATCGACTGCCCAAAAGGCAAAAAGAGTTTTAAGAGCTCCCTATTTTCTTTCTGCTAGACACACTTCTCGTGATCTTCTGCATTTGTGATTGTCACCATGATTAGATCCTTCTGCATCATATTTACACTAGATACATTTTATTGACTCTTAAGCAATGTGGGACTCCCCCTCCCCCCAATTGAAGGCAGCCTAAGGGAACAAAGTCCCCACATACAGCTCCATCACGGTTTTGCGGGTTTTGTTCTTAAAAAGCATATCGGAGGGTTAAAGGAGGAAGGTGTATTTAAACTATCTTGACCTCGACTTCTAAGGGATGTGGGACTATTGGATGTACCGGAATAATATCCACAACCACCACCATGACACCACACCATCTTAGGTTTACCAACCTTGAGCACATTAATACGAACCAAAGTATAATTCTAATTAGTTATCTTGTTTATACTTGTTTCTCAGAATAAAATTAGGAAGAAATGCATTTTATATTCATACTATATCCTCATTCTTGAGGGTGACTAAATGACTATATTTCAACCCTTGAAAATAAACCATATCCAATTTCAAATCAGTTTCACTTTACTTTCTTGTCTCAGAGGACTGCTGATCTCCTTGATATAGCAGAAAACAATGCCGTAGCATTACTGCAGAAGAGTATCAGGAAGTGACTGCGACTCTATTTTTGTCAATCTCCTATTTAGAAATCAGGATGCTAAATGAAGAAGAAAATTTGAAATTCCAGACTAACCTCAATTTCAAATGGCATCGATGGTCCTCCATTGTTGTTCTTGGGGTTCAAACGAGGCAGCAATGTCTCTAGAAAAGCTTTCCCACCTATACTGATAGACATCAACAAAAGTTTTAGTGTATTCTCTTACTTTATCAAAGGAACAGTAACGGTAATGCATCCCATATATAATTTATGAATTATTTCAGAATTAGAATAATACCGATTATTATCAAATATAAGTACACAATCTTGCATTGCTATTGCTCGTAGTGAACCCAGATTTAGAAGTATAGCATACTCCCGGACCTAATAGAGGACAAAGAAATCGAATAGATAATTAATTGATAAAAGCAGCAATCCATACCCATGTTGTATATTCATCCTTACCACAAATGGGGTAAAGTTTACAAAATAAAAGGTTTTTGAGTATGTCTCTGCATATATGTATATACATCAACACACACGCACACAATCAACCATAAACGAATTCATTTTGAGGCTGGATTTCTATTTACATTGTAATAATAGCTCTAGACAGCTTATCTATTAACTTTCACAATAGCTTGATTAAATTAATATTTCTTAGAGATGTCTCGTACTTTTTACTCCCACAAATTTTCGGGCACAAGTCTAGTTTTCCATTTAATTAGCTAAGCAGTACTTTACCGAAATTTGGGGAGGATGAGGATGAAAACCAAGATCAAAATATATTTCTTAAACTATGGAACGAAACATGCAAATTTTCAGGAAAAATATGTGGAATTCATTGTTGACAATAACATGGATAACGGGACACTCATCACTGGGTATATTGATTAACTTGAATTCGTGCGTTTATTCATACAACGAGGCATTAAGAAATGATAGGGGAGAAAGAAGAAATTTTACCAGTAAAGCAGGCATTGAATTTGTCATAAACAATGAAGGATCCACACTTCTGATGTCCCGAGGACGAAGACCTGAATAATTAAACAAAACATAGAAAAATTAATAAATAATATAAATAGATGAACAGTATCATTGCACAACTGAGCGCGATGCAGATACATTGCCCCATTAAAAGACAATTGTTGCACAGATTCTATTATAATCATGTTTATAAGCAACTCATTCAAAATTTAGCTCATCCAAAGAGAAATAAGCAGAGCATGAACAACAGAATGTGATGAGATACTAGAGGCAAGTATTCCCAACTTCAAATCTTAGGAAATAGATGCACTTTACCTACCACTTGATTTCAACAATTGTCTCCTGTTGATTTTTCTGGTTGACACTTTCCCGTTAGACTTCACTTCAACGACCTTCACAATTTATATAAATAGAAAGAGGAAAAGAAACACAACAAACAAGTAAGATGAAAGAAAAAGCTAATAGTTAATAGATCTGGAGAAGGTGCAATTACATTATTAAGCTGCTAATTTAATTGCAGGAGTTCCAATAGGATAAATTAGTTAATGTGTCACTTAATCAGAAAGATTATCCCCCCTAATGAACTAATCTTTTGGAGTGCACTCTTCTCTTGTACATGAATTGTAACAATTGGTTTCTTGAGAGCTGAGCTACAAAAATGTCTACTTATAAGCTGGATTAAAATAGATTAAAGCCAACGACATTAGTTCTGAGGTCTTAGTTCATTTAACTGTAGCAGGAGAATTGCCTAAATTCCTCAATTAAATTTCAATTTTATTTAAAAAGAGCTCATAAGAACGAACTTCATAAACCGGTTCTCGAACTCCGAGAGAAAGAGAATCGCCTGAAGACGTGGTGACAATCCTCTGCGAACCAACACGACCGTTTGCCGGAACGGAAGTTCGGTTGCCGTCATCTGGTTCATCGGCAACTTCTTCAGAGTCGGATACAGCGGTTTCGGCGTCGCTCAGCTTCTCCTCCGTGGATCTGCTGAGGCATTTCACCGGTTTCAGCGCCGCCCGAGACAGACCGGAGATCTTGCACCGACGAAGCAGAGTGAGGGAACCAGTGCACGATAGTTCCACAGAGCGGGATTCAGTGAGATCGGAGAAGAAGGCGAAGTTAGCATGTCCGAACGAAGGTTGAGAACGAAACTGCAGCAAGTGTGGCCAAGATAACGCCATATTAGCGTGGTTCACTTCAGTTGCTGTTATGGTTACGGTGGTCGTGCATGCCGTGCAGGGAGGATGAGGGTGGTAGTTGAAGGTGTATGTGTCCGTAACGATCAAAACGGAACAGGTGAATAATTTATCCGAATTCGATTTTTTTATTACTATAAAATGTTTCTTTTGATTACAATAATAATAATAATAATAACAATAATAATAATATATCTAACCAATGATAATAATAATATTCCGGTGAAGTTGACGGAACGAGAAAAGTGACGAAATGAGGATGCGTATTGGATAGCCACGGAAAAGTGCGCGAATTTGTCCGAAACTCGCGTAAGTAAAAAAATAAAAACTAATGTAAATTTAAATTTAAATGAAGAATAAATTAAATATATTATTTTGTGGCGGATAATCTTGTTGCCAGTTACGTGTGGCTGATATTCGTCGCGTTCGTCATTCGAATCGGAATCCCACAATCCTCTCCTTTAAAATATTTAATTAATTCATTTTTGTGTAATTGGTGTAGTTGACACTTGATAGTGAGAGTGACAGATTTTTCTAGTTTATCTTGATCCCACTAATAGTCTCTTTCGGGCCGGGCCTGACACAGGCCCATTGGCCCATGATATGCACAATAGTTTATCGAGAAAAAAAAAAGGAACATTGCATCTCGCCAACTCTTTCGTAGATTGAATACTTGTCATAAAAATTTAAAATTGGAGGGAACGAGCAAAGTCCAAGAAGGGCATGGCGGTTCCGGCAGATTCCACCATTGAAGAAGAAGAAGTAGAAAACGGTGGTCCTACGCACCACCCTTCCGCTCCGTCACACGAGGTTCTCATCGACCGTTCCGTTTAAGTTACACGTTGCAAAATATGTTCGCTATGTTTTTTTTTTTTTTTTTTTTTTTTCTTTAGTG
>Ga0209489_103058_pt1 | contig 33123 bp, 15 predicted proteins | sample SiratrowhiteBW_FD_187527 | JGI IMG/M metagenome (GOLD analysis project Ga0209489, IMG submission 187527) | Root nodule microbial communities of legume samples collected from California, USA - Siratro white BW (SPAdes) (version 2) | ecosystem: Host-associated > Plants > Roots > Nodule | place...
TTATTATGACAACAATAGTATTATTATATTAATAATAATATCAATAATATTAATAATATTATTATTAATGTTAATAACAATAATATTTATAATAATAATGTTAATAATAATAATATTAATAATACTATTGTAATAATAATATATTAAAAATAATAATATAAATATTTGTATATGAATTTATATACGAATTTAATTCTTTTGTAATAAGTCTGGTTACAAATTCGTATGTAATTTCGTATAATGTTGATTTTTAATATGAATTATATTATATATAAATTTACATACGAATTAAATCCATATGTAATACCCTGGACAAAAAATTCGTATGTAATACCCTAAACAAAAAATCCGTATGTAATTTTGTATGTAATGTTGATTTTTAATAATATAAATTATATTATATATGAATTTACATACAGATTAAATCCGTATATAATACCCTGGATGCAAATCCGTATGTAAAAATTCATATGTAGTGTTGATTTTATATAAGGATTTGAATCCGTAGATAATTTCGTATGTAATGTTGATTTTACATATGGATATAAATCCGTAGATAAAATTTCGTATATAATATAAATTTTACATACAGATTTTCATTTGTATGTAATTTCCGTAGATAATTTGAGTTTTTTTTTAGTGTCCAGGGTCATTATCGCCTGGACGAAATTACTCTTGCCTGGGCGAGAATACCTCCTCGCTTGGGCACAGGATTTCTCGTTCCGGCGAAAACAGTCCAGAGAGCACACTTGCTCCAGGGCCATTCTTGCCTGGGAGACTATACGCTTGCCTTGGCAAGACTACTTTCTCGCCTGGGCGAAGCACTTCTCACCTCAGCGAAATTGAACTAGAGAACACCTCTCAGGTTTCCAAGTGACTTCACCTGGGCTAGATATGCACAAAACATAAATTTTATAGATGAATTCTAACAGTTCCTACTACTTAGAGCTACCATGCATGTCTTAGATGAACTAATTGAGCAAAAATTAACTTACATACCATTAATTTCCAAGAACCACATCATACATGCAAGAATCAAATTACAACCATAATTTAAAGTAAAATTTCATACCAGTAGAGAGCCATCGCAATTGCATTTCACAGACACCAAGAGATCAAACCCTAACCTACACTCATGCTCAAAACAGACAACAAGCAGCCAACTTCCCTTACCTTAATCACAGCGGGAGTTCTCTCTACTCAAACCTGCACCAAAGGACCTCTGATTAACGATCAGAGTAACCCACTAAGATACTGAACTCACAGAGGCACCATCTGATGACTTAGAGAGGCTACATGCAAGCTGAAAACCTAAAAATGACTATAAGGAAAGAAGACAAAAAATGAACTTACTCTAACGGAGGTTCTGATCAGATAGACTTACTCTGTTTTCCACCACGAGTCCAACGATGGGCTCCGCTTGAGAAACTGATGAAATACGAACACAGAGGCTTAAAGAGAAGTCAAAGAAAAGGAAAAGGCAGAGGTTTAGAGAGATGGTGGCTCAAGTAAAAATGAGGCTTAGACTACTAGCTTTTTTTATAAATACATATTTCCATTTTAATAAAAAAAATAATCAGGTTTTCATTTCACTTTCACCATTTTTACTCAAATGACATTTTTTTAGGCTGTTACATTCTCCCAAACAAGAAAAATTTTCGTCATCGAAAATTGACTTACCAGTGAAAAAGTGAAGGTAGTTTTCTCTAATGATCTCCTCCGACTCCCAAGTAGAATCACTAGCCTTGGCATCCCACAACACCTTCACCATGTTAATGGCCTTGCCTTTGAGTTTCCTAGTCTGTTGATCTACAATTCTGATCGGTTGGGCTTCAAAGCTCAAATTCTCTTGACTTACACTTCATTCACTGATAGGATATAGCTGGGGTCAGGTACATACTTTTTCAACTGGGACACATAAAATACATTGTGCAGATTGACTAACTGAGAAGGCAAAGCAACCTCAAAAGCCACTGGTCCTGCTCTTTAACAAACTTAGAGGTTAACTTTCTTGACTTGATAGTCCTTCTTACACCCTTAGTAGGTGCCACTCTTAAGAAGACATGTTTTCCAATTGCAAACTCCAAGGGCTTCCTTCGTTATCGACATAAGACTTCTACCTACTCTGATAAGCCTTTATTCTCTCTTAGATCTGCTTTACTTTCTTAGTAGTCTGTTGGAGTAACCCTGACTCAACCAACACCGCATCTCCATCCTAGTACCAACACAATGAACTTACTTTAAAAAAGGTTATGATCGAGTAGACTTGTTTTATTATTTGCCACGAGTTCAACGACTCGAGAAACTGATGAAAAAAGGATACAGAGACTTAAAGAGAAGTAAAAAAAAAGAAAAGGGACAGAGATTCAGATAGACCATAACTCAAGTAGAAATAAAACTTGACTATCAACTTTTTCCAAAAATGCATATTTTCATTTTAATAATAAAATAATCATATATTTATTTTAGTTTTATTATTTTTATTTAAATAACAATTTTCTAGACTGTTACAAATATTGTAGAAAAATATTTATTATCAGTAACAAAGAAAATGTTTCAAATACACCTCTTATTATAAAATAAGAAAATAAATTAAACTAACATTTCGTGTATTAAAAAAATATAAGAGTTTTAATAGAAGTTAAATTAATTCATTTATTCCTCATTCATTTAATCTATACAATTCATCCACTAAAAAATACTAAAAATATACTGAATCAAATTCCTCCATTTATTGTTTTTTATTTAATTTTTGGATGGTTAATTTATTATTTTTTAAAATCCAATAAATCTTCTTATCAATATGTAATGGATAAAAAAATAATCTAACAATTTTTATAATAACTTCTTTAAAAGATGCATTTAAAATATTTTTACACATTTTAACTTTAATTTTTTTCTAAATATTTTTCTCAAATTCTCTTAAATATTACTGTTTTGGATGGATTGATATCATTCATGAAAAATATATTAACGGACTAATCGGATTGATTTTTTTTTTTATAAATGAACTGAATTGAATTATATTTCTAATTTATAAAAAAATTAATAAGATGACTTTTTTACGTGGTCCATTATAATTCGATTAAATATATTTTCCAACCCTAATTTTAGTGGGTGTGATAATAATACAAGAGTAAACTATCGACTGGTATTAAAAGATCATTTGTATTAAAACTGATTAAAGGAACAGTATATCTTTTCTCTAAGAGAAAAAAGTAATTATATTTTAAAAAAATGCTTTGTTATTTAATTTTTATTTAAAATAAATTATGTCCATTGAAAAAAGAAAAAAAAAAAAACCATCTTTTTCGAGTAGTAGTGATGGATAAAGGATGGCAGGCTGGTCCAACAGGCCCGGTTCACTGTCAATGCAGGCTTTAGTTTAACCTACGGAACCTGTTTCGTGGTTCTTGCTCCAGTGAGAGGCTTCATTACGTTTCTGCTCCTTCCTTTCTCTCTGTTTCCTTTTCACACTCACCGCCTCACCAATACATAGTTCTTTTTTTTTTTTTTTTTTTTTTTCTCAAAAGAAATAAAAGGGCAAAAAAAATAAAAGAAAGAAAAGTCTAGGGTAGAATTCAATGGTATGGATGACAAGATGGAGGAGACCACCATCTTAGCCATTGCTGCTTCCTCATCTTTTTCATTTTTCGATGCTTATTCCCAGAGGTACTCCTTGAAGATCTCCTTCAATTTTCTTTTCGGGTGTCTCTAATTTAAAATTAAAATTATTTTGGAAAAAGTATGAAGAATTGTAGTTGTGTACAAAGATGTATAGTTTTTTCAGTTGGGAAATTGAATCCATGGTAAAAGGTAGGATTTTTATTATTGATAGCGTTATTGGTATCTTGTATTGTATGGTTTAAATTTTTCTTTTGGTGGGTGTGTTAGGATTCTGTTATCTTATTTGTAAGGTAGGTTTTTTTTAATAAAAGAATGGGAATGGAGGGTTTGATATTGTTGTGGAGATTGATATGAATGATGACGGTGTTTATAAGGTTGTTTTGTTCAATTGTTTTTGGAATGGCAACATTGAACCGACCAGAAGCGAAACTCATCAAACAGATGAGGTAGTTCAATCCAATGGGTGGTTCACTTCTCACATGTTGTCTTTCGATGGAATTGGAGAATCATCACCCCTCCACACTCTTGTCCATGGATTCAAGTGCACCTTCTTCTCACCAGGAGCTGGATCTGGATATGAATGGCAAAATCACACTCTCATGTCCATGTCCATGTCCACCTGATATCAATTTGCCCCTCTCGGTTGAGCGCAGTCCCCCTCCACAGCCGTGGAATCCTGACCCTTCTGATACAGTGCTGGATGTTGGTCTTGGTGGTGCTCAAGGATATGAGGCTGAGACCTTTCTCCAACTCCCCAAAGTTGGGAGGAAATGTGCCAAGCGGCTTGATAGCATATGGGGTGCTTGGTTCTTCTTCAGATTTTACTTCAAGCCAGCATTGCTTGAGAAGTCTAAGGCCAAGGTTGTTAGGGACAGCAATGGTGTTTCAGGGTTCGACAAGTCAGATATCAAGCTTGATGTTTTCATGGTTCAACACGACATGGAAAACATGTACATGTGGGTTTTCAAGGAGAGGCCTGAGAATGCTTTGGGTAAGATGCAGCTGAGGAGTTACATGAATGGCCATTCCCGCCAAGGGGAGCGTCCATTTCCGTTTAGCGCTGACCGGGGTTTTGTTCGATCCCACCGGATGCAACGAAAGCATTACAGAGGGCTTTCAAATCCTCAATGTTTGCATGGAATTGAGGTTGTTTCAGCACCCAATCTTATGAGTCTTGATAAGGATGAGCAGAAGAAGTGGATTGAACTCACTGGACGTGATTTGAACTTTACAATCCCCCCAGAAGCAAGTGACTTCAGCTCATGGAGGAATCTTCCCAACACGGACTTTGAGCTTGAGAGACCCCTTCCTCTAATCAAGAGTGTCCCAAATCCCCATCCAAAGAAGCTGCTTAATGGGTCTGTGCTAAATTTGTCAACTCATCTATCCAACCTTAGTAATGGTGATGGGATAACCCTGTCTTCTTCTATGAGCAGCAAGAAAAGGAAGGATTTTTTCTTTTATGGGAATGATGAAGAATGTTGCTTGGCAGTTAATCCTCAATCTGATAGGATCCCAGATTTGGTAATGCACCCAAGTGAATCACTCTGGCTGAATGACTTCAGTGGGGTGATGAAGAATGTGAGTGGACCAGTCACAGCTTCAAAAACTATTTATGAGGATGAACAAGGCTACTTGATCATTATCAGTTTACCCTTCGTTGATCTTCCCAGTGTGAAAGTTTCTTGGAGGAACACCGTCACTCATGGCATCATAAAGGTTTCTTGTGTGAGCATATCTCGCAAGCCATTTATCAAGAGAAACGATAGGACATTCAAGCTTACAGAGCCATTGTCAGAGCACTGCCCTCCTGGAGAGTTTGTTCGTGAAATCCCTCTTCCAACTCGAATTCCTGAAGATGCCAACATAGAAGCGTACTATGATGAGCCAGGATCTGTGCTTGAGATAACGGTGCCTAAACTTCTTCCAGGATCAGAAGAGCATGAAGTTCGTGTGTGCCTTCGCCCTAATGTGGGGAATGATCTCATGTTGACTTGAGTTATAGGCACTTGCTGCAAAATACATGGCTATTTCCAGCATGGTCCGTTATTCATTGTTCTAGTAAACTTTGTACCATACTCTGCATTCTATAATACAAATGTATTGCCATATAATTTTTTCCTCCACTAATTGATCTGCTTCTTACCATCCATTCTTCAATGATAACCATTATTCTGGTCAGCAATTGCAATTGCAGCAACATAAAAATATTTTCTAAAGACTGCAACTTCTCCCTCATCTTGTAGTGTCAAGAATCATGATGTAACAGCAACTGTAATCTAGAATCACGAGTCCTTCCTTGGCTGTACTAGTATGTACCGTCTTGTGCTTCTGAATATTGTCTTCCTTTGTTATCTTGTCCTCTGATATTGGATTCACTGAAATGTTTTCACCCTCTGGATTTTTGTTATGAAGTGTTTGATGTGGTCACACAGTGGATACCAGAATTAGTTGTGTTGTTGAAAATTATGAATTTCAATTTTTGTTTCTAAAGATTGCGATGTTGATTTAACCTATGTATCTAGTTGAACCCATTAATTTCAGCTGGGGTGAAAATTTGGTTTAGTCACTTACACTGCAACTAAAAACGGCTAATCTCATCTTTATTTTACTCCTGAACAACAACAACTTGTTTGTTTCAGCTTTATTAGATTTTTTGTTTCTTTGTCATATGTCCTTCATTTGTCATTTTTCATCTATAGTTTTAAATTATATTTTGATATTTTTAGAAACAATCTATAGTTAAATGTATGGAGGAATTACACTATATCATCTTTGAGGTTAAGGTTATAAATAGATATTTAATTTCCTTATGTTGTGTAAGAAATTATATTCACATTTCTTCTAATTTATAATAGACATTTATTTGTCTTATATTTTTACTAAATGTCATTGACTTTTTTTTAATTTTTTTAATAAAGTGATTTTTTTTATTTTAAAATGTCATTAGCTAAAAATTAAAATTAAAGCATTTATAAAGAGTGAGAGAATTTTTATAAACAAAAATTAAAAGAAATACTTTAAAAAAATAATAAAAAACATGAAAGAGACAATGTCTACCTAAAAAATATACGAAAAACGTAGAGAATGGGTATTTTAAATACAATATAATTTACATATTTAAAGTGAAATTTATTAAAAATTAAGTAAATATATGTTATATTACATACAATGAATTTCTTCATTGGCATTCTTGAATGGGTCTTGTCATAAAATATTCTTTAATTATGGTATTTTGTGTCTTTAGAAGTTTACAGTGTACGCGTTACTTTATTTTACCACTACTTTCATATTTATTGGTATACTCATTTTAGTTTCCTTTCCCTTTTAATCTTCTTTAAAAATGTGTTAATAATTAAAACTAATCTTATATCAAGTGTATTATAATTGTTCAAATATTTATTACGATTTTAAATAATATATATTAAAATAATTAGTATACATTTTATTTAAGTAAATGTTTTTTTCTGGATTACTTTAGAATCGAAATGCGTCAGCTTTTTATACCCTTCCAAACTTCAAACCTCTATATTATCTGTTTACAGAGGTAAACATACCTTGTATTCTGAATTAAATACCCTCTCCCTTTTCATAGCTTTTATTTAAAAAGGGCGAAGACAGACTGTTTTAAACCAGATTTATTTTACTTTAAAAAAGAGATTGTCAAGAAAGTAAACCGGGCTTATCAATATCAAAGTGGTTATCAAATTGAAAACAATGTCGGAAGGAAGACCCTACCTAATATGATGCTTATTTTAAGAGGGAAAATACTCAGAATGTGATGCCTTTCACTACCTCCGTGGTAAAAAATGTATAATGCCTCGCCTGATAAGGAATTTGCTTGATGACCTTAGTGATCCAGAATAGAGAAACAAACACCTGGGGTTTGTATTTCACGAATTGATACATACTGAGAAACCAGAATACAACCAAAGCCTGTATCTGTCAACTAAAATGGCACAAAAATGAAACGATACTGACAAAAGTACGTCATACTACCAAATACTTTCTGAACTTAGATCCAAGAACAAAACACTTCAAATGTTTCTTAACTTAAAACAAAACACATCAAACGAGTCTTTAAAATAAATAGCATAAAGTACTAACTAAATTTAGTCTACTTCCTCGATCTTTGGACCAGCACCACTTCCGCCTGCAGGAGCATCATCGTCCATTGCACCTCCCATGTCTGGACCAGCACCACCCTGGTACATCTTGGCTATGATAGGATTGCAGATGCTTTCCAATTCCTTCATTTTGTCCTCAAATTCATCTGCCTCTCCAAGTTGGTTGCTGTCTAACCACTGGATGGTCTGCTCCACAGCATCCTCGATCTTCTTCTTGTCGGCTGGGTCAAGTTTTCCTCCAATCTTCTCATCCTTCACGGTATTCCTCATGTTGTATGCGTAGTTCTCCAAAGCATTCTTTGCCTCTACCTTCTTCTTATGCTCTTCATCTTCAGACTTGTACTTCTCCGCCTCTTGAACCATCTTCTCAATCTCTTCCTTTGACAATCTACCCTTATCGTTGGTAATGGTGATCTTGTTCTTTTGGCCAGTAGTTTTGTCTTCAGCAGAGACATTCAAGATACCATTGGCATCAATGTCGAAGCACACTGTGATTTGGGGAACACCCCGGGGTGCAGGAGGAATGCCTGAAAGTTCAAACTTGCCCAGCAAATTGTTATCTCTGGTCCTTGTTCTCTCACCTTCATAAACCTGGATCAAAACACCTGGCTGGTTGTCAGAATAGGTTGAGAAAACCTGTTCTTTCTTTGTTGGGATTGTAGTGTTTCTGGGGATCAAGACTGTCATAACCCCACCAGCAGTTTCCAACCCAAGAGAGAGTGGGGTGACATCGAGCAGGAGAAGATCTTGGACCTTCTCGTTACCCTCACCACTCAAGATAGCAGCTTGAACAGCAGCACCATATGCCACAGCCTCGTCAGGGTTGATACTCTTGCAGAGCTCCTTCCCATTAAAGAAATCCTGCAGAAGTTGTTGAACCTTGGGAATTCTTGTGGAACCACCAACGAGTACAACATCATGGACCGTCCTCTTGTCCATCTTAGCATCTCTCAAACACTTCTCAACTGGTTCCATGCACTTACGGAAGAGATCCATATTAAGCTCTTCAAACCTGGCACGGGTAATGGTGGAATAGAAATCAATTCCTTCATACAGAGAATCAATTTCAATGGTGGTTTGAGCAGTGGACGATAGAGTTCTCTTTGCCCTCTCACAAGCAGTCCTCAACCTCCTAAGCGCTCTCGGGTTGCCACTGATATCCTTCTTGTTCTTTCTCTTGAACTCCTGAACGAAATGGTTCACCATCCTGTTATCAAAATCCTCACCTCCAAGATGAGTGTCCCCAGCTGTGGCTTTCACCTCAAAGATACCCTCTTCAATGGTTAGTAACGAGACATCAAATGTACCACCCCCTAGATCAAAAATCAAGACGTTCTTCTCACCGACACTGGTAGCCTTCTTGTCAAGACCATAAGCAATAGCAGCAGCAGTTGGCTCATTGATAATTCGCATGACATTAAGACCAGCAATAACACCAGCATCCTTGGTAGCTTGACGCTGAGAATCGTTAAAGTAAGCAGGGACGGTAACAACGGCATTCTTGACCGTAGTGCCAAGATAAGCTTCAGCAATCTCACGCATTTTCATAAGCACCATGGAAGAGATTTCTTCTGCGGAAAACTGCTTATCTTCACCCTTGTAGCTAACCTGAATCATTGGCTTATCACCGGGACCAGAAAAAACCTTAAAAGGCCACAATTTAACATCACTCTGAACAGATGCATCGGTGAACCTACGACCAATCAATCTCTTGGCATCTGCACGAGATACAAAGCAAACATATAAATATGCGCATTGTAATTAACATCAACGAATACAGGCCACGGCCTATTCTGCGAGAAAATGCAACGAAAAAAAATACTAAAACAACCCGCGTTTCAGAGAAAGATATACGTGAAAAAATTACTTAGTCATAACAGTCAAATTATGTTGAAAACAAAAGTCAAAATGAAGACAACATCTGAATAAATTTCTCACAAACACATGATATTGAATTTCAAGTTAACGACGAGAAAATTACTAAAACAACTCAATCTGCAGGACCAACACAATTCAATAGCCACATTTCAGAAAAAAAATGTGAAATTTTTACTTAGTCATAACAGTCAAATTATGTTGAAAAAAGTCAAAATGAAGACCATGTTTGAATAAATTTTCCCAAACACTTGGTTGAATTTCTCTTTGAAGTTAAGATCCACCAGGGCACAATCTCCAAATCATCAATGTTCCCCAAAAAAAGACAGTTGATTTTAATTTATAAAAGGAACTCAATTCTAGAAACAAAGACATGATGCGCCCACAATCAATAACCCTTCTGAAGTTATAATTTCCATCCACATACAAATTCCTTATACACATGTACATAACCAAGCGCATGACAGGGGCAACATGTATCCAACTTGTTCAATACATAAAAAAATCCACTGTAAGAAAAGGTGCGCAAGACACCTCAATCAACTTTCAGCATTTAACACTAGTAAAAATGGCAAAATATCCATCAAAATCATATCATGCAAAGGGTAAAGACTTTACATGCACATGCATCGGCGAAATAGGATCAAAAAGGAAAATTTTAAAAATAATTTTAAAAGAAAATAACTAAAAATCACCAGTCCATTCCAAGTCATACACCCCAAGCAAAAAACCAAAGCATATAACACCAATAACAACATCAACATTAAAACTAAAAACATGCAATTAAAAGAATGTTTATACTGTAGCTATAAGACTGAAACAAAAGAACTTACCAAAAACGGTGTTAATAGGGTTCATGGCGACCTGGTTCTTGGCGGCATCACCAATGAGACGCTCGGTGTCGGTGAACCCGACATAAGACGGCGTCGTTCTGTTACCCTGGTCGTTGGCAATGATCTCAACACGATCATGCTGCCAGACACCGACACAAGAGTAGGTGGTTCCGAGATCGATTCCGATGGCTGGACCCTCACCTTTGCCGGCCATGCTGAGCTTGATGTTGTGTCGGCAAATGAAGAGAGATCTGAGAGGTTTAGAACCGCGGCTGGGACTAGAAGTGGTGTAAGAAGAGGAAGAACAAAGTATAAAAGTGGGGTATATATAGGAACCTTTTCCCCTTTGTTAGGGTTTGCGAGTATTTTTCTAGAATGTTCCATGACCTCTCAGTAACCGTTGGATGTGGCTAACCCTGTTTGGACGGTTACAGATTTGAAGTTTGCCTGACGGGCTTGACTTGGGTACACATGGAGCAGTGGAAGTAAAGTTGTTAGTATTGTGTATGCACATTTTTTGAATGATAAAAATAGTTAATACAATTTACGAAAAACAGTTATAAACATATAACGAAAATAAATCACATTATTATTATTTTTTTGTAATTTTATTCTGGATAGTATTTATTAGAGATGGTAAAAATAACAAAATAAAGTTAATTAAAATTTTAAAAAATATGTATAAAAAGATATAAATAAAATTTATAAAATATCAAAGATAGAATAGTAAAGTAATGTGTATGAAAAATTAATTGAAGCATTTACTTTATTAATGGTACAGATGATAATAGTAAAAGATAAAATCATAAAATATGTATTATTTATATATCTTACCTATGTTCACACATCATATGATAAGATGTATTATTGTAATAAACAAAAAAAATATTAATTATCTAAAAATATATTTGTTGTTTATAGTTAAAATAAATTTTAATTTGAGACTTTTCTATTTAAAAATCTTCTTTTAGTTTTTGTATATAACATTATTAATGTTTATGAATTTATGATAAGGATTAAATATATATCAAAAGTTTTAAGAACAAAAACTTTAAAAATACTAAAATAGATAACTTTAAGTATAAAAACTATAAGAAATCACTAAAAAAATATTTTTTTTATTGCAAGCGATGAAACAAAAGGTAAAATAAAAAAATAAAAAAATAAAAAAACAAAATTTTATCTGATTTACATCACCGTATAACTAAAGGGGATATTTAAAAAAAATGTAGGACTTTTTCACCGTGACTTCTCTTAAGAAGGATATTCATGGAAAACACTAGAATAAATAACGCTTTTTTTTTTATTTATCTCTCACCTGTGTTTATAGTATATCTATGTTAAGTTTCTTTCGTATTGGAATAACCCTACGTATTCATGTTATGTTTGAAGTTTCTTATCTTCAACAATTAACACCATTTTCCATTTTGCAAAGATTCAAGTTTCTACTCAAGTTATTTTTAAACCACTCAAGTCTCAAAACTTTATTTGTAACAGTATAACTCATAAAAATATCAGGTAAAAGAGTGAGACAGTCAGAGAAGAACACTGAGAAAAAAAAAAAACAAACAAGATTATAAAAAGTTGACGTTAATTTCTAAACAATCTAAACTAACAATAATTATATCAGGTAAAAGAGAGTCAAATATGATTTGTATATTCCACTAACGGCTAGTAGATATATCATATGATATAGAAAGTCGTTGAATCAAATAAAGGAGTTGTTGAATGATTATGAAAATTATTAAAAAGACTATTCGTTGAAGGAGAATATTGAGAAAATGTTGACATCAAAGGAGTTCACTCCACGGGTTTTTTTGTTATGATTTTTTTTGGGTTTTCAAGCCTCTTATTCTTCGTTAATATTTTTTAGTTAAGCATTTTTAGTACAATTTAAATGAGGTTAACTTGAATTTTTTTAATCAAACTCTTATCTATAATACATGCACAAAAGATAAGTACAGTGAATGATTATCTAATTCCTAACTTGAACCAATTAGAAGAGTACTAATTATAACTATTTTGCTTAATCCTCCTCGTAATGGATCTTTTACATATAGTAGATACTCAACTTTTGTGAGATGGTCTCACAGTCCACTACTAATTTGACAGGGTAGGTTGATATTTTAAACTTGCTTTGACCCGCAATTTTTTTTAATTCAAAATTAAAATAAAAAATTAGTTTTAAAACTTAACTTTTTTTTACTGTATTATTTGAATGATGCAAATATATTATAATATTACAACTTAAAACATTAACACTTAAAAATTAAGTTTCAATCATTAATTATAAATTAATTATAATGGAGTGATTTAAGATATAATGGTAGTAATTATTTTAATTTATCCAATTAAAAATATCAATTAACAATTTTTAAAAAAATATTAAATTAAACAATCAAATATGCTTTTAAAATATGTTTAATTAAATTTCAAGTCTCTCGTATTTTCAATTAGTCATTATTAATACTTTTCATTATATCAAGTACTTAAAATTTTAATATTTATTAATTGAGTCACAATTGTTTGATTTTGCTGAAAAACATAATTGTTACTTTTCATTATCATTACTTACATATCTTTACACAGAAAATAAAAATGACTTAATTAAATTTTAATTTTTTAATAAAATTGAACATATTAAAATTAGTCCTTTTACCATTTAGAAAAAGAAAAATACAGCAAACAGATAATAAAAAATAATGTAGTGAAACACCACTTATTTTCATCAAAAGATACATGCTATTTAATTATTATTTCAATATTTCATATTTAGCATACTCATAAAATAATTTACTAGATACAAATAAAAACAATGATGTAAAATAATTATAAACATATAATAAAACAATTTTTTAAAGCGGTACTAGTGGCTAATGTTTCATGATACCATACTAACATTATGATTGGTGAAATATTTTATCAAATTAAAGTTATCTGCAAATTTCTATTGCGAATTTGCCATTGGCTTCCCACCAACTTTTTAAGGAATAAAAATACCTAAATTGTATTGGTCCCGTAGTTAACTTATTGTACATAAAAGTGTTTTATTTTTTTATGACGTCATTACTTAATCATTATAAGAAAACAATTAAATAGTTAAAAATATATAGGTTAATCACTCGTACAATTAAATCTATTTTAAAATATCATTCACTCAAAATATAAAATAAAATTAATAAAACATTAAATAAGAGTTAGATCACGTATCATAATATTATTTATAATTAATTAATTATAAACAATATGGGTAAAATCCACGTAATATTTAAACAAAATTTAAAAAAAATAAATAAAATCAAACAGAAGATAAACTCACACAATACAATATTATTTATAATTATTTAATTATAATAAAATATTATAATAATTATAATTGAATTAATAAATATAATAATAATAATAATTATATAATAGAAATTTTTTTTATGTCTTGATTAAAGATTTTATCCAGCTGATAAGAGATTGTGAGTTCAAGCATCAATGTATTCTTGTAGTAATTTTGTAACTACCCTCAATTGTTATTATTTATTTAAAATTAAAATGTCAATTTTTTAAAAATTCATATAAGCGTCTAATAAATTGATTAGAAGCGAAAATTGTTGGCACTGATTGGAATTTTGACAAATAATTCACAAAGTAAATTATTTAAGTCAATATGTTTGTAATTAAAAAATATTTAATGAATAACTACCGGTACCTAAATGCCCAACCCAAGACTTAATAAAAATAAATACATATGAAAACTGTGAATAGATTTGCGCCATAGAATTTGAAAGCACCGTTCTAGAAGCTACAGCTATGGTTTGGCGCGTGAATGACTGAAACAGAGAGAACACAATCCGCTAATGGCTGATTCCACTCCAACCGCGACTCCTTCAAACGACGACGAATCATGCCTTTTCCAACGAACGGTTACTCACACGCCCTTCGTTCTCACTCCTTTCAATTTTCCCCTTCTCCAATTTTCAATTCTAACGCTGTTCTTTCGTTTCGCAAGGTCACCTTATACGATTGGTGGTTGGTTAAAGCCAAAAACGACTTCCAAGGAAAGCGTTTAGCCGTCGCAGGAGTCTCGTCGAGAAAGTAAGTATAAGATTCTTCCCTCTCTTCCGGTTAGGGTTTTCGCGCGAGTGCTCTCGAGTAATGTCAATGTCGCATTTCAGTTGCTTCGAGCCTGTTCGTGTTGGTGATGGTGTTGACGAAATTGTGTGATTAGTGTAACGATTTATTTTCTGATTCAGGGATGAGCCACTACGCGTGTTTGTTTCTGCTCCCGTCGTCAAAAGATACGACGAGTTTTCTCTCGAGACCGTGGATGGGAAATACGTTATATTTAGTGGCTTCATCAACGAGCAGCGCACTATTGAAAACGGTTTCGCCCCTGAGGTTTGTAGCATTTCGTGGTTGGATAAACTTTTTCTCTGTAAAAACTTGTGGATAAGAGGATAAGAAGATAAAATGAATTGAACCTATGTTCATGGCTAAAATCAACTTATGCGTTTTAGGTTTTGTAGAAGTTAAACGAGAGAGGTTCTGTGGAATTTAAGTGTGTAAGTTGACTTTAGCTTATTCGAGAAGTTCACTTAATTTTATTTGGTGTTTTTTTTTCACTTTTCCCTTTATATTTGACAACTTGTTTTAAATTTTTGGTGTATCGTATGATGTGCATCTTTTTCATGTAAGTGTTAATGTTTTTGGTTTGAATATTGTAAGATGTTGTCTATGGTGATAATTGGCCCTTGTTTTATGGTGTTTAATTTCCCAAATTGACTTTCTTTTCTTCATTGCTAGCTTTTCAACCGATTTGTATTTGGCTTCCCTCCAGACTGGGAAAGCTATGCTCTAGATTTCTCCAGAGAAGAATCAAACACTGGCACTGATTTGGGCAGTGTTGTTCATGATGACATACCAACTAGCTGTCCAGAAATTTTATCTGATGGTAAATATTCCAATGATGTTTGTAATTGATTTGCACTTTTTTTAGTCATTTCTTGCACTTGTTTGGTGTTTTGTCATTTCCTGTGTATCCAGTTTTAGTAGATATTTTAATTGTCATTTCAGGTACGGAACATTGCATTCGTACTTCTTTGGTATCACCGGAGGAGGCACCGGGAGAGCAGGAAAAGCTATTCCCCGGATATGATTGCAATGTGTCAAAGGGGATAGGTGGGGTTAATCTTGTTTGTAGTGGTGGTGGGAAAGGACGTGGTGCCAGGTTGCATGATATTAAAGTATGCCTGCAGAAGAAGCAGGCTGCTTCTGAAGGTATTTCGAAGCATGCAGATAATGAGGAGAACTCTACTTCAGTGGCCTTTAAGAATTGTGATGTAGAGGGAATGAGAAGTCCGGCAACACCCATTCAGTCACAATCGAGGAGCGAATATTCAGTTGATGATCGTAAATGATTTACAATTTTTATTCATGTCTTGTATTTGTTTGATGTTTTATCATTTCCTATCCAATTTCTATATATATATATTTTAGTTGTAATCGCAGGTGTGAATGATTGTATTCCTACTTTTTTGGCATCACCGGAGACGGTACAGGGTGATCACGGAAAGGCATACCCTGAACATGAATGCAACGTGTCAAAGGAGGTGGGTGGTGTCAATGTTGCTTGTAGTACGGGCGGGAAAAGACGAAGTGCCAAGTTGCATGATGTTAACGTTTACCAGCAGAAGAAAGAGTCTGCTTCTGGATTGCCTCCGAAGAATCCAAATAATAAGAACTATACTTCGGTGGCGGCCTTGGATAATTGTGATACAGTCGGACCGAAAAATCCGGAAACACCTATTCAGTCACTATCATGGAGACAACTAAGCACATCATCTGAACAGATAGTTAAAAAATCTGCATCCAGAATTTCTATAACATCATTGTCACCAAAGACTGACGGCTCTTATAAGAAAAAAGTGGGCAGGCCTAAGGGGACATCATTGTCACCAAAGACTGACGGCTCTTATAAGAAAAAAATGGGCAGGCCTAAGCGAACACTGAATCAATCTGCTTCTGCTGGCAAAAATTCGCTATTAAAGGATCGAAGTAACTTGACCGAGGGAAGCCAACAGAAAACCTCCACTTTTTCGCCTGAGTCATCGAAATTCAGAACATCGAGATCTGGTAAATTTTTCATTACTGTCTCTTCATAAACTACTTATTAGGCTTCTAGGTAATAGATGCGCTTTATGCTATTTTCATGCACTCTCTTGTTATCCAACTCTCTCACCCAATGCTATTTTTAACCTTTTTGATGTAATTTGAAACGTCATTTACTCCAGACTATAATATTTTTGCGTGGGTTATGTTGCAGGCAGGTTGCTTCTACCTCCCTTAGAATTTTGGCGCAATCAAATACCAATATATGATGCGGTATGTGATTTCTTTGTGTAATGGTGCAACTTTCTCTTGGTTGCCATCGGTAGACATGCTGCACACCAAATCGTATCTCTTGTACACACTAAACATGTCTTCAAATAATATCTCTTAACTGTTTCTTTTTTAATGTTATAATTCAGGATCATGAGCTTAAAGAAATTAAGGATGGTGCATCTCTGATATCACCTTGTAGGGTTTCTTCACCATCATTGAGCAGGTACATCTTTTGTTGTTAACATTATACTAATTCAATTATAGCTTTCTCCGCTTTCCATGGGGAGAGAACGTTTCCTTAGATTAAAATATCTATGTGCATTTTGGTGGGTCTTTTGGAAAATCTAGGATTCAATTTGACGGATTCATTGATCATTAGATAGAATATAAAAAAAAAGTTCTAGTACTAATTTATGAAACAAAATATCTCCTTATTCTAAATTCTAATCTCTTGATTTGCGTAGTGTTTAGTAATAGGATAAATATGTTTCTCAATTTTGAAAATTTTCATTTTTAGTTCAGTAGCGAAAAATTATCTGGTTTTCATATAATATGTTTATTTCTATTTGAGTTTTGACTGGTCCTATTAAGAACTTAAGAGTATTTTTAGTATTTTTAATGGTGAATCTTCAAAACAAACATCTTAAACATAAAACCTATTATTGTATTAAGGTGAGAAATAAAGTCTCCATTGTGGAGAATGACTTGTATAAAAACTCTCAAGATCTTCAAAAAATAAAATAATATTTTAAATTCTCTCCTAATTTTTTTTATTGTAGAACCTAGAAAACGTTACTTAAAATTTTAAAGTAAAATCTATTATTAGAGAAAAATGAAATGAGATATATATTATAAGTGGTATAAAGGGATTAAGAAAGAGTATTGCAAGATCTCTAAAGATGCTCTTAAATTACCTAGGTGAGTATTTTGAAGTGGATGATTGAAGTAATTTACTAATTATTTATTTGACACGTCTTCATTTTTTCCTAGATTAGGTTGAGAGTTCTCGTTTTTAGTACGATAGCTAAAACCAATGGGGAGAATTAGTTAAGGGTGCTGCACGAAAAGAGGTTGGCTGTTTGATCATTGTTTGATTGGTTATAACATATATTAATTTATGGGATAAATTGTAGGTAGTTTCCTTAACGATTTTTATAATTTTTTTATTAGTAACTTTTTTTATTAGTAATTTGAATTTGATATAGAAAAGAATTTGAATCTGGCCCATGAAACGCAAGTTCCTATTATACTAAAAACCGAAATAAAAAAGGACAAACGAAGATAAGTAGATTAAATGATTTTTTATTTGCAATTAATATTTTTGGTGAGTTTTAGTCGCTGAAATTTATTTTTAATTTTAGTGAAGACTTTTTACCAATCAATTTCTAGAAAATAAAAACCGCCAGGGAATTAATTGTCGCTAAAAGTAATGAAATTTTAAATTTGCCGAGACATCATCACTTAATGGCGGTAATTTTATAGAATTTATGAAATTTGACGGACCAAAATATGATGCACCAAATTTTAGCTAACGCACTAAACAAAAATCACAAAAACTTTATCTACTTAAAATGGAAGTCTTCAAAATTTTAGCATGAAATTCTGCTTCAGCATTAGAATCGTTGGTTCACTTTATTTTTTATTTCTCAATGTTACAAGGTTTTCCTCCCAGAGAAGTATAGTAACCTGTCAACAATTAACCCTGCACAATTGGCATCCGTGTAGCCTTCAAGTGTCATATTCTCACTCCTTCTAAACAAAATTCCTCTTCTTGGAGCCCCTTTAAGACTGTAAAAAATTTTGAAGAAAAGCCTGTAAATGAATTATCCCGTGCTTTAATGCTTAGGTACATCTTATCTACCATGGTAGCCTCTTATGCAGGTCGCCCTCAGTGCACCTATTGTAAACGTTTCGGTTACACGCAAGCGCTAGTTCTTGATTGACTTAACTATAGCATTAGTCCCTCTCAATTCTTAGTCCGCACCCAATTATTGTATGACTTAGTCCGCAGATAATGGAAATGTGCAAGAATACAAAATAGGATGCTTTATTTGATGAGGACTACAAGGAGTTCATGCAATATACAAAGAATCACAAGCCTGACCTTTGGTCAGAATTGGTCCTAGTAGAAATCTAATAGTCTGTCCCTCTCAATTCTCACCTATTGGTCCATGGATTTTGGACTCTGGTACTTCTGATCATGTAGATGGTAATCCTTCTCTTTTCTCTACGTTATCCCAACTTATAACTCATCACATTACTCTTGCACATGGGTCAAAAGTTAAGCTAGTGATGGTATAGATCAAGCCACTCCAATTGAGCCTTGCACTTGTAATGGTCGAAGTAGCCGAAAAGAAAGGAGCAGAACCTGTTGAAGCCATTTCAGAGAGGAAGAACAATGACCAAACCTGAGAATAGAGAAGAGGCAGAAGAGTCGACGAGTGAGATGGAGGTTTCATTCAACCGAATTGCAGTACGTGGAGGACACGTGCCACAAGCAGGATGCGTTTGAATCGGCACGTGATTGCAAGCGGTCGATCGGTTGGTCGCGTGACCATTGGGGTTGCGCTCGTCTTGTAACACCTAACTAACTTGTTCCCGTTCTTTGCTGCTAAAGCTTTTGCCTAGTGTCCTTGGCTTTTGAGTAGGTTTGCTCAACAACATCCCAAATCTCCTTAGCTGTGTTAAGGAACATACAGTGTGACTAATCTTCGAGATCATTGAATTGCACATTGACGTTATAATTGAGTCTTGTCGTATGCATCAAATATATGATTCTCCTTTCTGGTCCAGCTCTGGTCAGGTGACTTAGTCTTGCTTTGAGCACTGTATGACACAATTGAGACCACTTTAAGTATCACATCAAGCTGTATGCAGAATGAATGTTCTGCAGTTTTTCAGGTTGTTGAGCTTGGGTATCTCCTGTAACAGGTTCTACTATTGCATCTGGTAGGACTTGGCACTCTAAACAAAGGTTTTACAAAAGGTTACATCAGCAATGAAAGCTGTTGTTATTGGTTGCAGTGAGAGCCTCCTATGGTGACAGTTCTGCTACCAAATTTAGGATTGAACTTAATAATTTCATTAGGTAGAATATACACAGAAATTCCAGGACTAATTTAGGAAACAAAATATCTTAGTCTTAGCTTAGATTCCTTGGTTAATTCTCCCGGTCTTTTTTTTTTCTGGCCAGAAAAATTCGTTTGATATCTGTGATGTGGAAGTATATCATTACATGCCCCAGATCTTTCAGGCCCCTGAATCCAAATGTAAGCCCACAGGCACATCTGCGCACTCAGATAAAGAACCTTAATGCCGCCTGATTTTGAACCCTCAGCAACAATGCTTCATATATCAGTGTGACATCATTCACCAATAAAACTCATATGCTGATTTTAGAACTGACGCCAGAAATAAATATTCCAGATAAATCTTAATGTATTTTTTTTGGGTACTCATGTTGTAAGTTTAATCATAATTTAGAACAATCAATCATAAATATTTCATAGAATCTTAGAATAGATTATTCTCACATAATATAGGATTGTGAGAGAGACTTACCCTGATCAATTAGAGATCCTATCAATTGAATTTCAATCTCCTTCTCCTAATTTATCTCTTTCACTTCAATCTTCTTCTTCCAATCTATCACTTTCGGTCACTTCCTTCTCCACACACTTTCTTGATGGTTAATTGTGAAGAACTCTTACAAAGCATCATAAAACTTTTAATTTTTTTTGCTGTAATTAGCTTCTATCAAGTTGATTACCATCAACTATTTATAAAGTAAATAATCTCCCATAATTACCAGGTTCTTCTATTTAATTAAATCACATTCAGACCCATAATTATATTTCACATGAGTCATATTAATAGAATATATTTATTTATTTATTTTCTTATACGTGTGTCCCTGAATAAATGAATTGTAACTTGCAATTAAGCCGACTTATTTTCCTTCAAAATATGTTAACATGATTATATTTTACCTCTATAAATACTAAACACTTTATGCTGTCTCGTGGTATGAGAGTAGTCTTGGAAAGTGAATTTATGTTTTATTCAATCCCAAAAACATGGAGTTATTTGTATCCCACTTGTACTCCAGTTTAGCCATATCACTAGTTGATATGGAACCCACCCATCCTTAGAAGTCGCAATTCAAGTAACCTCTAAAGATAATGCAACTTAGGTAGGTTAGAAGAGACGGTAGTTTAGAGGACTTTCTAATACTTCTCATGTCCAAGGCTTCCTGCATGAAGCGTGACAAATGCAAGTGGCTCAGATTTTAACGCCATATTGACTTGTTAGATTAAATTTTATATATATATATATATATATACACACACACATACATACTAAGGGTGATGATTGCAATTAAGTGAGTTTTCTGTAATGGATGTTTGAGAATAACAATTCATTTGCTGTTTTTGACTTGAAATGGTTGTCTTGTTAAACAGGTTTAACAATCCAAGACGTGCAGCGTGATGTAGTAAAGGGAGTTAAAGGCCTGATTCGTGGTATTGATCTTTTCTGTGAATGGTGCCTCGTCTTTGGTTGTAGTTTTTTTGAATATTTTTGTGGTAGTTTTACTAGTTAGATCGATGTACATAGTTTATAATACCATGATTGAGTTGAATACCTTGTGGTATTATATTTACTTCTTGAAGGTAAACAATCTGGAAATATTTAGAAACTGAAAAATGACGCTCTACTTGTTCACCATTCGTCCGCTCAAACTGCCATGAACAACAATGCTTGCAGTTGAATAAAAAGTTAAGGGAATGAAAGTGGTGCAATGACGGGAAAGTGAACTGTGTTACATATAAATCTGGATACTGGGCTACAGAAAACAGAAGAAAAGGTTCTTTATTTATCAAAAACTGATACAAAGAAAACCTTGTATATACGTCGATGACCGACCTACTCAGCTTCCTAAGCAATCGAAACTGAATGACGGTAAGAACAGAAAGTTGAAAAAATTGAAGTTAACGAACTTCAGCTGGTTATTATTTACACCTTCACTTCCGTTTTCCTTTGTTTCGAACTAAGACTATATTCAAGGGTACAAATTGGACTGTTACGTATTTTCATTTACGATAGTGGCACATAGGTTTTTTAAGTACAAAGATCAATAGTGGCAACTGCAATGGCCATATAACAAGGTCACTCTCCGTGTTGATACGGTGAGAGGCTTTACAAAAATATCAAAGTGACTAGAATACTGGAAATGAAGGAGTTGCAGCTAAGTATGCTTCCTGAAAAAATGTGAGGGGATAAATATGACAAGGAGCTAGTCGCTTGTGTGGAGGAGAAACTGTGGACGATAGAAAAGTTCAATTGTAGGATTCAGAAGAGGCTTTGAAGAATGGAATTTCCAAAACCTTTTAGACGTTGATTTGTCCACAGTGGATGCTTTTAAGATAGTTTTTTGACCGACAAATAATGTATGAATAGTTTTTCACATTTTCCTTCGAATTTTGTACTTTGTTTCCTCAAACTAAAAGAAGTTGTGATTTGTTGACTTGTTGGAACGTCTATTTTGTTAAACTTTACATTTGAATTTATCAGAATTAACTTGAGGTATAATGACTTAAGACTGTCCAAAACAACTACGCCACTTTTAGGCAATGATGGTTTAACGGAATTATAATATTTTGATCATTATAATATTTTTAGAATGCTTATTTGTTAAAGCCGTTTAAAATTGAATCAATTGGAATAAATGAACTTGTACTCAATTAAGTCATAATGCTTAAACCATTTTAACTACGACCCTGACAATAACTTATTAATTTTAAATAAAAATTATTATACCCTATACTAATACTTAAAAAATATTAATAATATAAAGGCGAAAACTATTTTAACACTTTTTAAAATAGATATTCCATCCTTTACAGACATATATCAAAGTTAGATATCAAATATTTAAGTTCATAATAAAAGTTAATTTCAATATAAACAAAGGTACAGACTTCACGATGTTTCAAGAAAAATTATATGTATGAACATTATTCTGTATTTTTTTATATATAATTCAATCTACAATATATCAACTATATTTTGACATTGTAATAAACTTCATTACCAGATGCACCACAACCTATTAAAAAATATACCCACCGAACCTTTTCATTCGATCATTAGGTTAATAGATAAAGAAATTGGTTTGATCTAGATAATTCTTTTAAAAGCAAATTATTTTTCTCATCTTACATAAAAAATAAAAAAAATGCTTTAATTAAGTTATTGTTATCATTAACAACAATTTGTTTTACCATTGAATAAGCAAACAATACACCGTCACTTTGAATGATAAATCCCCTCCACCAAATAGGTTACAAGAGAATAACAGAAAACAAAAGAACAAGTATTTAACATTCAATATGGAGGAAATAAAATTATAAGCTGTCAAATTCAGAGGCTATAAATCAAAACGTTTCTGAAATTTCCTTGTCACAATCATGTTAATCACACTTCGCAGATAATAGTGCTCTTCAAGAATTGACATTTAGGCGATTGGCCCTTTCTTTTGGATACTAAATCTCCAACTTAGTCTCCCAAAAAATTATATATGAAAAAAATTACAAAGGGGAAGGGTATATGAAAGAAAGGCGAAAACAGACGCTAAAAATATAATAACCTTCACAGATGATAATCATGTGCGGCACCCCACTTTGTCCAGTGCCTGCGATCGGTACGAAACTACAATCTTTTGTCACGGAAGGAACAATCATGAAGTACAAGTCCATTACAACCCTGGTCAAGAAGGATAACAAATTATAATTTGTTTCAAATTATATACATGAAATCTGCGGTAAAACAAAATATACATAAAATAAAAATAACACGATAAAACTGCTAATAATTATAATTTCAATGTAAACATGCTCAACCTATCCCCTCCTCTCCACAATTCACCTAAACAAGTAGCATCCGTTAGAAGTTAGGGAGATTGTAGAATCTGAGCAATTCAGAAAAATTTCAAGTACTCAAAAATGGTTCACATAGACGATTGTGAAGGGTATTAAGAATCAGTTTGAGCAAAAGGTTAGGATTTAGTCGGTATTTCTAGGTAACTATAAGCCATTAAAATAAAAAAAAATAAAAAAGTGAAAATTTCCCATGTGACCATTGAGAGAGATATAATAAAGCCTAATGTACGGACCTTAGAGAAAGCCTCCCTCTGTCCAAGTGCCATCCGGTTTTCCATTATGACCAACACCTTTCTTATTAGATGCACCTTGGTAAAAATTATCAAACCCATCATCTTTGCCATTATCCCAGCCAGCCCAATCATCATTATTATGGGGAGCTGATGCTTTAGCTGGTTCTTGCTTCCTAGATTCTGTGTGGTCCCAATCATCCCAAGAGCTTGAGTTGTAGGTACTAGACTGAACACCTGATGAATAGCCTGAGCTATGAGTTTTATATTGCCCTGATGAAGATTGTTCTCTTCCAGGAGAAGAATTCGAGCCTTTGTTCTGTTGGTTAAAATCCTGATAATAACCATTTCTATCAGTCTCACTCCGTTGCCAGTTATCTGTCTTCCAGTTCGGATCATCTCTAGTGTACTCCTCGATCTTCTGGGAGGCCATGGCCATAACTCCTTTCATTAAGCCCCAAGTCCTCTGTCCAATCTCTGACGTCTTTTGAGTGACAACAGTGACAGTTTCATTGACCTTGTGATCATAACCACCTTCCTTGACCTGAAACAAATACTATAGTCTTATTCGGGCTAACAAAAAATGGAAAAAAAATTGCATGGTAGTATAAAAAGCACAAAACATCGATCGTTTATAGTTTACACATTTTCATATGGGTAAAGAAACTATAAAATGAGCTGATAGGGATGTGCACAATTCCTTGGCCTAACAGAAATGTCAAAAACTTCCACAAATAGGAGTTCAAGAAATTCCTTTACAGAGCTGTATGCATTTACATTAGTGATTTCAAGTTTCTCGAACCAGCAATCGAATTAATTTCTCCATCTACTATTTCCAACAACTTACACATCCACATATGATATAACAAATCTGATAATAAAAAAACCAACATACACTTCAAATAGTAAATGGATCCACGACCAAGGTTACTATATGCCTATTTGGTTAAAAGTTGAATAGAATATATACTAATGAAATTGATTTTGAACTGAAAAAGAGACACATGCATAAATTATCCTAAACCACATATTCTCGTTGGAACATCTTTTTTGTTAGAAAGTAGGAAAATTGATAGCCCACTCATCCTCAAGACCGCAGTTGTCAACAAGACACAGTCGGATATTCTAGCAGTTAAATGATGCACAAAACTTGCCAAGCGAAATAATGCTTCTGAGTATGTAACGTCATATGTAGCCTATTGCCAACAATTTCCGTATAAGTAAAACGATGTCTTGAGCAGTTACATCCCAATAACTACTACAAAAAAAATGTATACTGCCTTTTGACGAGTATTTCTAAAAGCATGTTGGGGATCATAGTAAAAGAGACTTATGTGACTGGAGTACAGACTTCACTGCCCATACTTGAATCATATTTATATGCCCCAAGGAAATAATAGTCTTTTAACTGGGACGAGAGGTTAGAACAACAAAACATCTTCTCAGAGACTAGACATGTGATGATGAAAATGACAACATGAAGGGAGAATTTACTAACTTGCCACAAACGTGCATCTGAGTATCATCAGACATTGTTTCCCTATAGACCTCATTTACCAGTTTTCATCCATCTCATAGAACACCAACTGCATTTGGCAATCTCAACCCCCCAAATATTATTTGCAATCCTCACAAACGAGGCAAAACCCAATGAAAGCACAAAAATTACATAAAAGAATTTTGTCATTCATGCTGCTCATACATATGAACTTTTCAATTCACAAGAACAATACCAACTATATATATACAAAGAAAAGACTATCATTTCTGTTTCATTTCTTCGTTCATTTATTTGTCAGGTCAAGGGGATAAAGGGGGTGCCTTTTCTTTAAAATGCACTACGTTTAACTTCGGAAGTAACAAATCGAAACAATGCATGGTTGGATCATCTTCCACATACATTCCAAAAACAACAAACGTGTTTGGAAGGGTTTTAGAGTTTCTGAGGCCGTAATTGTGGCAGCACATGCCACAATTTCCTGCAATATCAAGGATTGCATGGTAACAGCGACCACACTGCAACCGCAATTTAAAACCTTCATTTCGTGATAGAAAAAAATTTTCATTGCCAACAATCATTCAGTGCAATGCAGAGAGACGATGCAGAATACCTTAGAAGTGATCTCCTTCGTGCCAGCCTGAACAACATTAGCCGCAGACTGAGCAGCAGAAGCAGCAACCAAAGACAATTTCCCAATCCCCTGCAATCAAATACTACCTCATTAAAAAACACGAACCGATTCTTCAAAACTAAACAAAACCGGAGCGTTCAATCAATTCAATTCACCTGCGAAACGACAGATAAATAATCGTTTTGAGCATCGTTCCTTCGCTGAGGCATCGGACTGGACCCGAACCCTACGTACTTCCCTCCCTGCGATGGCGGAAGCCCCTCAGGCCGTGACTCGTTCTCCACCATCTTCCTCGCGAAGAAGCTTTCCTTGTTCGCCGCCGATGCCTCCAGCTGCGACCGCGTGATGTCCTCCGTCGACCTCGACCTCGCCGGCGCGCCCGCGCCGTTCATGCTCCTGAAGTCCCCGGTTGACCTGCTCCGGATGTCCCCCGAACTCCCCTCGTTGTCCCAATCGTCCCATCCTCCCTCGCTAGCTCTTCGCGTCTGCGTCAGCGGCGGCTTCCCCTTGCCTGCAGCAAGGTTTTCCTTGACTACCGGCGGATCTCGCCAGGGACGGCCGTCGGCGATGGCCTGGATCCGGTCGCGGTAGATGGAGGCGGCGTTGGTGTTATATTTAGTGACGATGTCTGTCTCCTTGGGGATGGAGTACTGAGCGAGGAAGGCGTTGAGCTTATCGTTGCCGCCGGCTTCCATTTTCTTGATCTGGACTTCAGACCAGGAGTCCATGGTGACAGATCGGACGAAGGAGATGTGGACGCCCAAGCCACGGTGCTTGCCGGAGCACTCCAGACACATGAAGACGCCGTACGAGACGGAGGCCCACTGCGGGTTCTTCTGGGAGCAGTCAACGCAGATCTTGTTCGCCGGCTGGGATTGGAGGTCCCGGAGCCGCCGCGACGCCGCCGCCATCGAAATTGGATCTGGAGAAGAGAAAACCTAACGCCGAGAGGGTTTAGGGTTAGCGTGAATGAATGAAGAAAGTGAATCGCAACGGTAAAGCGTGGTGTTGGTGATTTGACTCGTTGACTTGTGCCAGCCCCAATAGATGTTTATCCTAGTAAACGGGATTTGGGAATCATGCTTTACTTAACAAGAATTTTACTTAACCTTAAATACTACTTTTTTATACAACTAAAAATACTTTTATAGAATATAATTATTTTAATTTGTATATTCATATTGGTTAATTACTTCAAAAAAGATACAGGGTAAGAAAATATCTTTTATTTGACTGATTTGAACGGAAGAAAAATAATAGATTATACTTTTTAGGTTATGTAATTAAATTATTTTGATACTTTTTTGTGTTTTTAGTGATTTGTAGGGAAATAATTATATTATTTATATTTTTTCCTTATAAAATTATTTACAAATTTTGATGATTTAATTCTTATAGTTTTAAACAATTTAAAAGGCTAACATAAGTTAGTTTTTATAATTTTAAATAATTCGAAAGGAACCAATTTAGTTTATATATTTAAAACAACTTAAAATATTTATTCTTACTGTTAAAACTATAATTTTAACAAACTTAAAATATTTACTCTCATAAATAAAAATTATTTAGTTTATATAGTTTTAACATTTTTAAATTTAGAAAACAATAAAAACAATTTACTTTAATTTAAAAAAATCAATATCAATAATAAAAAAAACTAACATTGATGATTAAAATTGCTAAAATTATATTTACAATATTTACCTCAATTACTTGCATTTAAACACTTTTAACTTTTAAATGAAGATGCACCAATAGATGAGATAGAAATACAGGGCACAATCAAGTTTAGAAAATAAAAGGATAATTGGAGTATTAAAAGGACCATAATTAAAATTTGTCTACTATGGAAAAGAAATAATAAATTGTGAAGCTATTATCCCAATAACATAAATGTGAGGAAGAAGACAAACTAGGACATATTAATTAAAAGACTATTTAAAAGACTATGTATATTAGCTATCTTAAGCTTAACACAAAAAAATATTTTTCATGTTATGCGGCCTCACTTCATGTAACAAGTGGCCTTATGCCAAGTATAGGACAACTAATGTACAAAAGTCAATTTTATTTACAAAGATATTATTGCACATTTTTAGTGTTGATTTTTTTTGCCAACTAATATAAAATGAGTATATAAATTGTTCATTTTGCACTGATCAAATATAGAAGGAGAGAGAAAAAGCTAAAAAAAATCATAAAACATGTTCTATAAATGAAAAGTAACTAAAATGGTTGAAATAAGAAAACAATAAAACTTAAAGCAAAAATAACTCATGATAATTACAAGTGTTAAATCAAACAATGTAGAAAGTTTATGACTCCACCAAACAACAACCATATATCTCTTTATATATTTTCAAAGTTGGTAATACACATGCATATCATTTTGGATAACAACCTTATTAGAAAAAAAAAAAAACAATAACAATGTCACCAATTTAACAAGAGTTGGTAAAAAAAGTGTTGCAATGGAAGAACTATAAAAGTAAAAAACTAAAAATCACCAAAGAGCCATATGCCCAATTGGTAATGAGTTGAATATAAGGATGCATCAGTTACTCTTTGTGACAAATAAGAGATAGTGATATGTCACAAACCATGTAAAATCTTTTGCATCCTTTTTTATAACAAACAATCTTTCTAAACTTGTGTATTATTGACAAGTATCATAATACCTTAGAAGGAAGATATTGCATTTCTTCTTTAACACCACTTTCATTAGTTATTTGTTTGAATAGTAACAATTCACACATCAAACACACATTCAATGATGAAAACTATTTTTTATATAATACACAATCGTTAGGATATGTGTGTATATTTGTTCACTTTATAGCAATCATACACATTATTTTCTTAACCTCATAGTTATGATTAGGTAACATGTTATTTCCTTAAAACATCTCCTTCCATATTTTTTTTATTTAATAACTTTAAAGTCACTAACATTCTTGTAAATTTAACTTGTCATAAAAGTAATCTCTGGTCTAAATTAGACTTCAAAGAATCGTGCACATGTGTTTTTCCAAAATGTTATCCACTAACATCATGTATTATGTGTTCTAAATTATGTTTCATCTCTTCATCAATGATTTATATTTGTGAAATAATTGGTATGTCTAATATTTTTATTTGAGCTGTCCATATTATATAATTCTTAATAATCTCAAGATAAAATATGTGGTTATGTATCTTCCTAAAATCGCAATATATCTTATTTAGAGAATGAACCCATGGACAATAATATATCTCTTTAATAATTTTTCCATTTTGTTGAGCAAATTATAAAAACTCGCAAACTCCCTTTCCATAGTCTTGACAATTGTGACATTCATTCATTCATTCAAATTCGTTCCGTAATTAGGTGTGCTAAAAACTTTATCACCATTAATCATGCAATATGATTTTCACTTTTGTAATTAAAGGTGATATATTACTTATTTAGAAAAAAATATTTATTTTCATAATTCATTATAAGTTAAGTTTATTAGGTTAATTTGACCCTTTTTCAGCATCATTTCAAGTTAGTCTTCAAATAACAAAATAAGAAGTGATATCATATAATACAAAACATTCAAATATACCTTCAAAGAACAAAATGAAATGTTTTTCAAAATTTCATCAAATTTAATGTTAGACTAAATTTCTTTGTATTAACAAATTATAAAAAATATCTTTTCCAAACTATATAGACATGTAATTATTAAACGTGAACTAAATTTCACCCAACGTATGCATGAATATAAAATAAAATATAAATAAAATTACTAAAACAAATATCAAACAACAGCTATAATAAATATATTTTGAAACACCAATTAAGTTGAATAAGTTCAACTAAAACATATTTCAATTTTTAGATCTTATAAAAAATGACTCTCACTAATAAACATATAATTTAACTCTCAAAGAAAATTGCGGTAAATACATTGTCAATTTCTCATCTAACCTTGATATTCAAAGATACTTCTATACATAGCTTATCAATACAATTTTAGCTATTAAGATATTATAGGCTTCTGGATATACGTGTTTGTGGTTAGAAAGTGATTCCTACTTGATTTGAGAAGTTTTCTTGTGTCGGATATGCTCCTTAGGTGCTTATAGATAGATGAGGAAGTACATAAAAAATTATGATAATATAAAGTTTAAGATATTTCACATTTATAATTAAAACAATCATTATGTTAAAATTTTATAGTTAATAATAGACTGGATTTTAAGTGGTTTAATATAGAATCCGTATCATTAATTTAGAGTTTTTTTTTTCAATAAAAAAGAAATATCCAATTTTCTTTTTATTTTTTTAATTCTTTTTGAGGATGTATGTTTCATATATTTTTAAGTATGAGCTTGATTTAGTTCTCAATTTTTTTTTGTTTCTTTTCTATCTTTACATGTAACTTTTAATGTGGTAACATATAATTGTTGGATTTTGGAGTTTCAACCTAACTTATATGTTAAATTTCATTAAGCTTAAGTTTTAAAAATAAAACTATTTAATTAATATGAATTTTAGATAATTATTAATAAATAATTTAAAAAAATAATTGTTAATATATTCGTTAGGATCTATTATTATTGTTATTATTATTATAATATCTATTGTTTAACAGAAGTTTTCTGGACTTTTGTTTTTAATAGAAGATGAATTCAGCAATTAAACTGATGTCCAGTGAGAAATCCCTATCATCATATAATATGTTTCTTAATCTGTTCCATTACACAATTAATACCTTATCTATCACATATTGTAGTTTTCTGTATTTTGTATGGTAATGTAAACATCATGTTACTCCATCCATCCTTATTCATAAAATCTCTTCTAACTAATTCACATCTTTTGAGAAAATTAGTTAATAAGCAATAAATTGATTAATAACCTGCGTTCCAAAAATACATGCATTGTTTTTAAAATTAAAATAATTGAGTGAGATATTCTCATATCAAAGACAACCTTTGTCATCTATTTCAAATATTTATTATTTTTAGTAAATTAATCAAGGATATTTTAGAAAAAAAAAAATCAATACACCATTATACTATAAAAGGTGTTATAAAGAAGTACATTGAATCTTTTTTGTCTTATAAATAATAATAAAGAGATATCTTTCAATCCTAAATATTGTAGCTTTAGAATTTTCTTTTCCATTAATTGTGTTATCTGAAATGTTTCAGGAATAATGTCTTTGAAGGCATTGAAAATGTTTCATCTAGGTACTGACAAAAATAATCACCACTGGATTATATATTTTTATTTTATTTAAATTTATAAAATTAAAATTATTTACAAATATTAATTTTTAAAAATTTATATTTTATCGCGTAAACTTATTTAAATTTGTTTTTCTAGAAAAACTAAATTTATTTATATTAATATTTTATTAAGTAATTTTATTTAAATTATAATTTAGAATTAATATTTTTTTGACTTCATATTACAAATTTTGTAAAAATAATTTTATTTAAAAATAAAAAAATCTTAGAATATAAAAAAATCATATTTATTTTTTTTCCGGTAACAAATACAACAAACTTTTTTCAGACAAAGCAGGTAACAGGCAATACTCCTATTGATAAATTGTGATCCTCAATTACTGCTTCACTACTAATAAAAATATATTTGTACGACTTTTTTTTATATATGCAAGTATTTATAAATACCTGTAGATATATTTTTTAAAACATAAATAAAATAATTTTTAATGTATAAATAAAATAAAATTCATCATTAATATATAATCAAAATAAAATTATATAATAAAATGTTATATAAATAATATATTTTTTCTAAAATCAATTCAAATAAGTTTCTCTAAAAATAAATTTAAATAAGTTGCTATATAAAGTTTAAGTTTAAAAATTATTATTTTTAAATAATTTTGATTTCATAAATATAAATAAAAAATATAAATTTATAAAGTTAAATTCTAGATAATTCTTCAATGTTAATCCCATCAATTACTTTATTTTTGTAAATTAATTTAAAATATATATATATATATATATATATAATATTAATTTAAAATAAATAATTTCTAATATCCGTAACTTGGATACAATCATATCCATATATATTTCATTAACAAATTGATAAATAAATACTTGTAACTTTTACCCGTACATGTTTATTAAAAATATTTTGTTAGTATATTATTCGAATAAATTAATGAAAATGGATTTTTTTTTCATTCCTATTCCCAAAGCAGTTAAAAACATGCGAAAAAACATATTTGTCCTCTACACTAAACGCACAGTATCTAAATTGGATGTTACAGTAAAGGACTCTCTTGTTTCCTCATGGGTTAAGATACCTTATGTTTTCATCAAGCCAAATTTTAACAATTCTTTTTCAGTATACCTCAATCTTTATAAAGTGGTTGAGATTAGTAATGGGATGGTTTAATCATGAATCATGTGAGCTCATTATTAATCAATTCAAAGTCTTTTTCAGCTCATGTTCATAGAAATAGATATGGAATTAAATTGATATACAATAAGGGAATCCTTAGCATCTACTCCAGAAAATGAATTTAGGGTAATATCATTAATATATATTCAATTTTATTATTTTTTAAAATTGTGTAAATCTTCATAATTAAATAAGAGATTTTTGATAAGCTTAGTGCTAGAGACTCCTCTAGAAGTACCTTGATAATAATTGAGACTTTAAATTCAATTGGGTCTCTTTTTGACTAATTAAAGAAACTAATGATGAGTCTTAAACAAACAACACACACAAATAATCTGCAAGGAATAGAAGAAAAAAACGGAACACGGGCAACACACAAGATTTAACGTGGTTCGGTTTCCCTAATCCACGTGCAACAGGAAGAATTTTATTCACTTGTGATTGCTGAAGATTACAAATACAAGTTGTGTATTTATAGGGAGAAACTAGGGTTACTGTCTAATTGGGCCTAACTCAAATCAAGCCTCCACAAAGCCCAACAATCTCCCACTTGGAGGCTTGATAAACTTCAAAC
>Ga0209489_103060_pt1 | contig 33116 bp, 16 predicted proteins | sample SiratrowhiteBW_FD_187527 | JGI IMG/M metagenome (GOLD analysis project Ga0209489, IMG submission 187527) | Root nodule microbial communities of legume samples collected from California, USA - Siratro white BW (SPAdes) (version 2) | ecosystem: Host-associated > Plants > Roots > Nodule | place...
ATATATATATATATATATATATATATAGAAAGATGAGTACAAGTACATCTCAAAGAGGAAGGTTATAGCCCATGTTTCTTAACCTAAAGCTAGGTACTCCCATCAACAACTTTATGTAAGTTTATTAGAAATTGAATTTAAGCCTAACTCAACCTTACAAAACTTACTTGTAAAGTGAGGTTTATCCCTACTTATATATTATAAATTGGTTTTATCTCAAGTTGATATAAAGTGAATTTAAGCCTAATATATACCCCTCATGTTGAGGACTAAACATCTTGAGCTTGGGACTGGATGTTTATGGGTGGTCCAATAACAGCCTAATATGCCTAATAAATCTTGCAAGGATAGACTTTAATATCATGTTAGGAAGTGAGTCTAACTCATCCTCACTAAGTCGACTGTAAGGTCAGGTTTGTCTCTACTTATATTCTATAAATTGACTTTATTTCTAGTCAATATAAGACCTCCAACAAAGTTGTACAATACTATAACAATCATAATTTTAACACTTCCCTTCAAGCTGGAACATATAAATTGTATTGTATGCACTAAGCTTGGAACATATAACCTAAATTCTAGGCCCTTTTAAGGACTCAGTGATAATGTTTACATAGTTCCTTGGACCGTAGCTCCTCATTGGTAAAATAACAATCGATCTTTGTATGTTTTAGTTCTTCCATGAAACATAGGATTAGAAGCAATATGAAGGGCTGACTGATTATTACAATACACTTTATTTGCTCAACTTCACAAAGTTTCAACTCTTGAGGGAGTTGTTTAGTCTACACAAGTTCAAAAGTGACTAGAAGCCATGATCTATATTTAGCTTTTGCTTTAGATCAGACAAATACATTTTGTTTCCTGCACTTTGAGGAGACAATATTCCCTCCAATGAATACCCAATATCATAAGGTGAATCTTCTGTTAGCGGGACAACCAACCAATCTTCATCGCAATACCCTTAGTTTGAGTATTTTCTTTGTCCTCATACAACAATCCTTGCCTTTGGAGCCTTTGATATATTTGAGAATGTGAATTACAATATTCCAATTATCAATGCAAGGATTCTGCATGAATTAATTAACAACTCCCACATCATAAGAAATGTTAGGTCTTGTAATACTGAGATAAATGAGTTTTCTCACCAACCTCCTATATCTTTTTGGATCTTAAAAAGTGTCACCTGGTCCATTATCAATGTTTGATTTGGATCCATGGGACTATCACTAAGCTTGAAATTCACCAACCTTTAGAATGTCAAGAACATATTTTCTTTGTAACATGACAACATTTTCCTTGATTGAGCCACTTTGATACCAAAAAAGTATTTTAGAAAACCAATATCTTCAGTTTGAAAATGCTTGAATATTCTCCTTTAGTTGAGAGATTCTATGGTGCCATTTCCTGTAATAACTATATCATCAACATAGACCATTAAATAAACATACTTTCTCCTAAGTATGACAATAGAAGACTGAATGATTTGCCTCACTTCGTTTCAATCCTAAAACCTGCATAGTATGTGAATTTACCAAATCAAATTCAGGGTTACTCTTTAGACCATAGAGAAAGTGGGGTAATTTACATACTAGATCAGACTCTTCTCAACCAACAAATCCAAACTCTCCTCAAGCAACAAATTCAGGAGATTGTTCCATGTAAATTTCTCCTCAAGATCACCATATGGAAAATGTTTTTAATGTCAAGCTGGTGAAGTGGCCAGCGACAAATAATAGCCATTCAAGAAAAAAGCCTAATAATGTTGATTTTGGCCCCGAGAGAGTTATCATTGTAGCCAGGTCAATAAATTTGTGTATATCCTTTGGCCACCAACTTAACCTTAAGATGATTAACTTCACAACTAGGTTCAACTTTAATAGCATAGAACTATTTACAACCAATAGTCTTCTTTCCAAATGGAGGATGAACAGGCTCCCACGTGCCATTGCTTGTAGGAATTTGCATTTCATCAATCATGGCTTGTCGTCATCCATGATGATTAGGTGCTTCATGAATAGTTTTAGGAACGGCGCATACAAAGAAAAAACAAAAGAAGAATACAATGGAGATAAATGATGATAACTTAAAAAGTTATAAATAGGATATGGATTATGAGTAGACCGAATACCCTTCTTATGAGCAATAGACCAATTTGAAGTAGAATCATGTGAAATAGTTGATGAAGAAGGATCCATGGTTGGAGAAGCTCTTGGAGGAGGATTTGAATCATGAGAGACTTTGGGAAGAGTGGGAGGAGCTTTTTGTCTTGCGTTGGTATGTAAGGAAAGGCGGTGGGGCAATGCCAAATTGGTTTGCATTAGTGTTGGATTCAAAAAAAGCTTGAATCAATAGAGGACCAAGGTTGGAACACGGAGAACTTAATGAGTGGGCACAGGAGCTTCCATGGAGGATGTGAAAAAATGTGTGCTAAAAAAGGGTGACATTAGCTAAAAAAGGTTGCACATATATCTTGTATCTTTTGGTAGTTGGAGAGTAACATTTTTATCGTTTTTGAAGGCGATAATATCCCAAAAAATACATTTAATAGTCTTTGCAAAGAGTTTGCGTAAACCTAGGGAGACTTTATGAACAAAATAAGGGATCGCTTGGAAAAATAATGGAGTGAGGAATTTCATTTTCAAGAGAGGAAGAAGACATTCTATTTATTAAAAGCCAAACAATGAGAACTGCCTTTCTCCAATGATGCACGGGAATATTTGTATTGAATATTAAAGATCGTTCAATTTTAATGAGATGTCTATTTAGATAATAAAGTCCTTGTGATTCTTGTCCTTTGCTAGTCAAACGACTCATATTTGTTCCTATATGAAAGGAATCAACACCAAAGGTTTATAGAACAATTTAAAGAGCGAGTTAATTGTCTTATAGAGACTAAATTATAAGGACAATGTGGAATGTACAAGATAGACTTTATATTTAAAGGAGTAAAAGGACCTTGACCAATTCATTGAGATGCAACTTTTAGATCCATTAGCTACAGTAACAAAGTGGGAAATTTTTGGAAAAGTGATAAATGAGAATGAAAAGCTATTACTAGAAATATGACCAAAGACACCCGAGTTAGGTACCCGTCCTGTGGAACTTAACCTTCCACTAATTGAGAAATACAGGCTGTAGAAACACTTGGTGCCAAAGAAAATTGACCTTGATGGTGAAACTTTTCAGATTTAAGTCTCAAATACTCTTGGGACTCCTCATCAGAAAAGTTGGACTCCCCTTTTCCAAATTTAGACATGCGAGTTGCCTTGTCTAGAAAACTATGCAAGGAGTAGCAACTCTCTTGGTTATGACCCATTCTTTTGCAGTATCTTCTTTGAGCTCGGCCACTTCGACTACCATGTCCTCCTTGGTTGCTACGACCTCCTCCTCTTTCTTGTGGTGCTACAATTGTTGATGTTTAAATAACTTCAACTAAATTTTCATTTGTTAACAAGGTAGGCACCGAAAGTTTAGTGACTAAGCTGTCCATTGAAGGAATCTGATCACTAGCTAGACTTTGGTCACATGCATTATCAAAATAGGAGCATAAACTGCTCATAATTAGGACCATGTATAACTTATCGAGATTTTTGTTGATATCCTTCAATGAATTAGCCATAAGAAATCTCGATAATTCTTCTATTGCAGCTCAAGCTTTTGCGACATGTGAGATCATATCATGATTGGTCTCCGTGAGAGAAACTACTCTTTGAGTTGTATCAGGGAGATGTTGAATGTCATTAACAAAAAACGTCGTGCATCTTTTTCCAAGAAGAACATGTCTTACAAAATATGAGAATTTCTAAGACATCTTGTTTAACTAACTACCATAAAGCAACACATAACTCGAAGTCCATTATTTACCATTTGAGATTTTTCTTCATTCGGAACAACACATACTTCCTTTTCCAAGTTTGCATGATATCCTTGATTAGGGAACCATAACTCCATGAACATGGACTAAGATATATAGTTTTTCCAGTTGAGCTTTGTCATGGTAATAGTAGGAGTAGCAGAAAAAGTAGAGGCCACTCTAGAAGCAATGAGCAACAAATAGATTTGAGGAGAGAGGGAAAAAGCCTAGCTGTCAGGGGAAGAAACCCTAGATATGGGGGAGAGAGCTGCGTGCAACAAACCTTGCCTAGAAGATGTTGGCGATGGATGACATTGGTTGGGTGTGATTCTGGCGGGACGCATACGCTTGGTGAGGATTTGGTGGCGTGTGGACTTGGTGGCAATCGGCATGTCAAAGAGTATTTGGTCAGGAGACCATAGAGGTTGGGTCACGCTCCTTGAGACACACCTAACCTTGACTTTTGACTTTGCTGGACAAAATGACAATATCCAACTACCAAGGACAGTGAACAAAGGTGGTCCAGCGACAGGGCTCTTGATACTGACTTGAAGTGATGAAAAATCAGTATGTATTCTCGGCTGATGTACATGTATATATATAAAAACATGAGTACAAATACATCTGAAAGAGGAACGTTACAACCTATGTTCCTTACTCCCAGAAACAGCTTTATGTTTGCTGTACAATACTATAATAGTCATAGTTTTAATAGTGCTAACAACTTTTGGTCTGAAGTTGGTTTTTAACTTTCTTTGTGCTATGTAATTCTTGCATTTTTATTGTTTATGTCACTAGGCTAGATCAATGAATGAAATATTGGTTTTAGCTCATGTTAGTTTATTGCCTAATAGGAACAGATTTAAATTGAGTTGTGGAACTAGTTGTATATTGTTTTCTGTTTGGAGTTCATACGACTTAGAATTATTGAAGATCTTTCTATGGTTATATATTTCTGTTTCACACGAAACTGTGGATATAGTTGATCCTTTATCTGGTCTGTGATTCTTTCTTCTGTTTTTTTATGTTTTGAATACAGGGTTGTGATGTGACAATTAAAGAGCTAGACACCCTTTTGTCACTTCTTGCTGAAAAGAAAAGAAAAATGGAGCAAGAAGAAGCTGAGAGAAATATGCAAATATTGTTAGACTTCCTGCATTGCTTACGCAAACAAAAAGTTGATGAGTTGAAGGAGGTGTGCTGGCTGCAATCTCTCTCTACCCTAAGTTATTGCTTAGTTGCTAATATTTTCCATTTTTCTTTCTTCGGTTTGCAGTAGTTGGCCTTTATTTTACTGCTGATTTATGTTACATTTATCTCTACTTATTGCAACAATTGGTCTTCAAAATTTTCATTTTTAGGTTCAAACTGATCTCCATTTTATAAAAGAAGACATTAATTCTGTAGAGAAACATAGAATGGACTTGTATCGAGCACGGGACAGGTACTCCTTAAAATTGCGAATGCTTGATGATTCGGGTGGAAGAAAATCATGGCATTCATCACTGGACAAGAGCAGCAGTGGCCTTATATCTAGTCCTCTAAATATTCGAGGAGGGTTGTCATCAGGGAGCCATACTAAGAAGAATGATGGAAAGTCCCAAATTAACTCTCACGGGCATGGAGTTCAGAGAAGGGATGCCGTAACTGGATCAGATTCACAGCTTATAAATCAATCAGGTCTTGCCCTAGTTAGGAAAAAGAGGGTCCATACTCAGGTATTCTTGATTTAATATTCCATGCCTAAATTTTACATATCTAATTTTATTTCTATGTGCATTGGTTTCTGATATTTTATTAAAAGCTTTTTGCCTCAGAATAAGTTTAGTTTCATGACGGGTAAAAGCAATTGTAATTCTGGAAAAATATTTAAATCTTAACTTTGGAATTTTTTTAAAAATTGTAATTTTGGGGAATCCTTTATTCCGGCAGAAGTAGTTGTGCACTTTTTTCATAAACATATCGGATTCAAATGTATAAACAAAAATGGTGGAATTTTACTGCTTAATCAACACATGTTGAGCTAAGACTCTTCATTTTTATATTTAAGTTGTGGTCATTTATGTTGCCACAAGCTTCAGAATTAATGTGGCTATAGCACACATTAGGAGAGACTTAGACTTAGCTCCCAAGCTGTTTGGTTCTACAGAACTTAAAAAGACAGCTACAAATTTAGGTCGTGGGAAGGCTAAAATGAGTCAGTGCCCATGAGAAAAGGTAGAAATCTTGTTTTTTTTTTTTGTTTTTTTTTGTTTTAATTTTTAAAGGCTGTATGTTAGGTAGATATTGACTAGGGATGGTTTGCATGCAAAAAGATGGTTAGCAAATATCAATATGGAGCTCCCGTGAACTATGGGTGTGGACAACAAAGGAAAGGAAAAATAAGAAATGATTTAAGTTGTGTAAGTAGTGTATATTGAGGAGTTCAGCAAGGAAACAGATTTAAAGGATACTTATAATGTTTAAATAAAAATAAAACTGATGACATTAAGATATAGATCTAGGAATCGTGCTTTAAGATTCAACTGTATGATGATTGTGCTGTACGCACATTGACACAAGCTAAATGTGTACGAAATTCTCATTGACCTAAAGACGCTACATTTATATAAGTAGTGCGTTTAATGCATTAAGCACATTATTTCTAATTCAATACCCCTGCAGGCTTAGTTTCCGACACTATAATTAGAATTGAATAATTAAGACAGGCACAAATATCAATATATCATGATAAAATTTCTCGAGATACAAATTTATAATCAATCCCAATTAGAATGAATGTCTTATCACTCATAGAAACTACTAAATTCCTTCAAAAACTTAGCCAGCTTAGAAGAGTAGTTTCTTTCTTTATTATTGTCTTGTAACTTAAGTCATGAATTTTGTTAAGAATTTTAGCATATTCCTTTTTTTTTTCTTTATCACTGAATTTGCAACTATAAACTTAGTTTATTTTTTCCTCTCTGAATCCTTTTTGATTCCCTTCCTTCTGTCTAGTTTAATGACCTACAAGAGTGTTACCTACAAAAGCGAAGACATGCAGCTGATAAGCCCCATAGCCAACAAGAAAGGGATATGAATCTCATAAGTCGAGAAGGTTATAGTGCTGGTCTTGAAGATTTTCAGTCAGTCTTGACAACTTTCACACGTTACAGGTATAGTTATAAGTCGTTTCAAATATCCAACTTGTAGGACTTGAGGGTCAAAGGGTATTTTGCATTGAGAGTGAATGGGAGTCAAATTAGGAACGGTTAAGACTGCTATTAGATAATTAGAGGAGGTTCAATGAGATGGCCTTGATTTTGTAGCCAGGAACTGCTTTGTGAGGAAGAAAGGAGTCATGTAGGAAATTTTATTTTGTATTAAGGAAGGTCTCCTTGCTCTTTTCAGTTCTGGTCAATAAATAAATCGTTGTTTCATTTCTACCTTTTCGATGGGGTTCTTAACAAAGATGCTGGAGTTTATATCAATTACTATTATATTTAGTTAGCCATATACAGTTATGTCTAACCCTTTTTGCATCATTTGAAACAGTCGATTGAGAGTCATTGCGGAACTAAGGCATGGGGATATATTTCATTCAGCAAATATAGTGTCAAGGTGAATTTTGAAATTGCTTATCAAACACTTGGTATTCATAGCTTGCGTTTTGATGTTTTTTATTTGTGCTGCCTTTACTTTAAAAAAGCTAATCAATGTTTTTGTTCAGTTCCTACCTATTGTCAGATATTGCATTGTGGTTGACATAACTCATAAAGCCATGCTATGGGTAAAATATAATTTATTTTTAATTTAATCAGTAATATGTGGCGTTGTAATATTGTAATAATGTGTATCATCGGATATACGGGAGCATTTTGTTGGGATGGGATTCTATTTCTCTTTCTTTTCAATATTGATTGGATGCAAATGAATTTATCCTTTTGTAATGTGACTGATTATCTTCAATAGTTAATCTGGTTTATCAGCAGTGCCCCATTCACTGATTTAACTTAAATGTTCCGTTTGGTAGAGAGGAAAAAGAAATAGTGAGAGTGGAAAATAAAAGAAAAGAAGAGAAATAGATAAGAATTGAGTGGAAAGAGAAACTGTTTGACTGGAAAGAAATGAGGAAAAAGAAAGATTATTTTATATAAAGAAAGATTATTTTATATAAAGAAAGATTATTTTATATATTACTATTAACCATTTTTTTAACTATTTATTATTATAATAATAAAAAGAACCAAAAATAGACCCATAAATAATTATGGGTGCGTCCATAACGTAATGGACTATGGGCGTCCATAATTGATTATGGTCTACAACCGAACTTCAAATACTCATTTTTCTTCTCTTTTCTTCACAGATCCCTCCAACCAAATCACCACACCTTCCTCATTTCTCTTCCTCCCTCATTAACTCTACGAACCGGAAAAGTCAATATTCTTTATCATCACTAATCTTTTATTTAGTAAACCCGTTTCTGCTTATTATTGAGTTCACCCGCTATCATATACAAGAGAAACATCTCTACCAACTAAAAGAAAAATAGGGAGATAAATATCTCTAAAACCTTGTTCCCCAAGCTCAGGGTGGGTGAGACACAACAAGTAGATCAACCACCATGAGTTTGGATGGTAGAAAAAGAAATCTGGTAGGAGATAAAGCTTTAGTGAGGATTGGATGTTTCATCAGAAGCATTATTGGATATAGATGGCGATATAGTTGAAGGGTTTGAAATAGTTCAGTGGGCGGTAAAAGAACGGGTGATAAAGATGTGCCTGTGATGAGATTATTGACATATTGGATGAAATAGCAGGAGAAAAAGGCGCGGAAGCAGGTTGAATGGGTTTAAAGTGTTTGAAATAGGGAACCTGTTTTCATTTAAATAATATCTTTAGAAATGTAATGTCGGTCAAAAGGAGATAAGAATTTGTAACGATTGTGAGATGCTCAGTATCCAAGGAAGAGACATTCTTGAGATTGAAAGTCCAATTTGTGTGCATTATATGGAATTTTCAGATGTAGTTATCATAGGCATTTGTTCAAGACTTTTGACAGAAGGTTTAGTGTATAATGCCCTTGTTATTATAGGGATTATCTAATTTTAGGTCTTGATCTGCTGGGTGCTATGTCATGACAGTGTTACAAGTGGGTCATGCTGGTACTAAACTTGCTCTTCATACTTGTTCATATTTTATGCTGGAGATGGTTCATGTTGAGATAATAATACTAGGCAACGTAACAGACAAGTAGCGCTTTATATTATTGTTTTAAATGTATGAAGTTAGACAGAATAAACTGTATCAATGAATAAAATGGTCATATTACATTTATTCACATATTTGAGTACTCGAATTTTCTTATTAATACTGTATTTTCTGAATGCATGGATTTAACATGTATGTTGCAGCATAGAGTTTGACCGTGATGATGATTTGTTTGCTACTGCTGGAGTTTCTAGGCGCATTAAAGTTTTTGATTTTTCTGCTGTAAGATGGATGCCCTTTTACTCCAATTTTAATATAGTTCTTTATTTATTCTCTTTTGATTGTTAATGTTAACGCTTTTGTAAATGTGTTTTTATAGATTCTGTTTAATGTTTCATCTATTCTTGGGTGGTAGTGGGGGTTCCTTCATAGTTTACTTGGAATAAAACATATTCCTCTTATGAATTATGATTATGAAAGTTTCACTGGCATTATTACATTGATACCAATTTGACCAATTTGTCTCTAATTCAACTACAAAACCTGGTTCTCAGGAAAAGTTTTATTCTTGTCTTGATATTTGACAGAACATATCAGTAACCCTTCATGGGACATATGAAGTATATCATAAAATTGGAAAGAATTAAAGAATTTTGCATACTTTATTTAAAGTAGAAGCATCTCCTTGGATATTTGGAATTGCTTGATTTATGGTATTTTTGGTTAAATTTGTGTTATATTATAACTAAGTGCACCTATACAACCAAAGTGAGAAATTTGCTGCACTATGTATGATATGATGCTTGAGGTGTTGCGTATTTAAACAAAGCATAAAGCACATTTCTGGAGGATTTTTAAACTTAGTGTAAGGGTTCACCCTTGAAATATTTCTTAAACAAATAGTAATAGATTATGAATGCAAAATAACCATTCCCTATGTCATTGCTTTCTAGGTTGTGAATGAACCCACAGATGCTCATTGTCCAGTTGTGGAGATGTCTACACGTTCAAAACTTAGTTGCTTGAGTTGGAATAAATATGCTAAGAACCAAATAGCTAGCAGTGATTATGAAGGAATTGTGACTGTTTGGGATGTAACCACCCGGAAGGTAACTGTTGAATTCAAATGGTCAGTTTGTTCTTGTATCAGCTGTTTTGTCGTGTTAATTCATTCATGTTGTTTTGATTGTCATATGCGCTTTTAAATGTTCTACAGATTATTTACTCACGGCTATTATTTTTCCTGTTGCAGAGTTTAATGGAATATGAAGAGCATGAAAAGCGAGCATGGAGTGTTGATTTTTCAAGAACAGATCCCTCTATGCTTGTATCTGGTAGCGATGACTGCAAGGTACTCTGAAACATTTATTTGGTAGTTTTGATGGTTATTTCCCTGGATTGCTTCTGTAATTTCCAATATTTTTGTAATAAACATACTTAAAATATTTTCGTGATATATTAATAATGCATTAGATAAACATCACCTTTTACTGATTTTAAGAGTTTGCCCACTTTTTTACAATATGCTTTCTCAAATTCAAATTGCATTGGCATGGTATCTGTTGTATGGAAGTGATTGAATAATAAATAGAGACACAAATCAGATTCCATGGTATCTGTTTTAATACGTGTCTTGTCTTCAAGCAGGTCAAAGTTTGGTGCACAAATCAGGAAGCTAGTGTTCTAAATATAGACATGAAAGCAAACATATGTTGTGTCAAGTACAATCCTGGATCTGGCAATTATATTGCAGTATGTACCTTTCATTTAGTTAAAAACATAAAAAAAAGTATCTCTAGATTTAGTTCATTTTAGATTTGATCCTATCCATACTATCTTGTATCTATTATTCTGCTGTGAACTTGTGATGTTTGGCATTTCAAAGCTATATACTTTATACTTTATTATAATTAATGATATTTCTGTCATAATTGTTTAACTTAGTTAAATAGATTAACTTATGCATTGTATTACCTATTTGTCCTATGTGTAGGTTGGTCATTACTTGTTTGTATATCTTTAATGGAAGGGTTACTATAAATGAATGAATTAGCTAAGAGATGAAATAATCTCTCTCTTAAGCAATTTTCCATATTTCTCTCTCAAATTGGTATTAGAGCAGGATAATCCCTTTTTTTCCTATCATTGTTCCGTGAGTCCATCATTGTCTGCCACCAGCTAGTGCCACCATTTCTCTTTGATAAAAGTCTGGTTGTGCTCTTCTTGCTGAGCGACACAAAACCCTATATCCACTATCACAGTCCACTACCTTCTGCTGCTAGCCACCATAGTTTTCTCTGACAAGCACCAGATTTAGAGCTCCTCCTTGAACAATGGAGAACCAGTAATCTAGGAGGCATATTTCTCCCGTCACTTAACTTTGTGTGGCTAACCTAGGCACATGCTGTCCATTTGTTGCCTTGCGGTCACTGGAATGATTTCGCGCCACCACTAGTGCTACATTGAACTCTTTAATTCCCTATACCAACCTATTTTTCTTCCTTTGGAGTTCAGGCTCTTGGATACCATAAGGGTTTCCCTTTTTGCCCCAATGTACCCTGCTTTTGATCTGAAAATGGCCTTTGGAATTGCCCACTCCAATTTTGGGTCACTAACCATTACTTTAGAAAAGGTTAATGATAAAAATTACCTATCTTGGTTTGTATTTGTTGAACTCTGGTTTCTTAGCGGAGTTTTTCCATGATCATTTGGAAGATGATAGTAAAATACCATTAAATATCATTTGGAAGTTGAATAGTCATTATCAGCTTTGAGCTTTGTGCTTTGTTGTGGCAATCTGTAGAATACAATATATAGGGAACTCTTACCATTCATAAGTTTTAACTCCTTTTGGAAGAAGGCTAAACATATTTTCGCAAATTATATTCAACATCTTTATGACTCAAACTATCATCTCTTAAACAAATAGATCATGACATGGCTTCTTTTATTGTTGAACCCAGTCACCTGCTAAGGAATTGAAGATTTTTTAGAACTTGCTTCCTTGAAAGAGATCAAGAAGTTGGATAAGTTCTATATGGTTATGATCTTTTGTTTCATGCACCCAAATTGTGATCATGTTTAGAACCAAATCCTGATCGGTCAAGAAATTTCATCAGTGGAAAGCCTTAAACAATGTTATCAAATGTGTTTTTCCAGGATATTCTCGCCTCCATAGAAACTAAAAAGTACATGTTTTCCAATGTCACATTGTTTGAGGAGACTTCTTTCTTTCAAGATGCTAGTTTTGTGCAATGGGACTTGTCGCATTCATTGTGACTTATCCCCCTCATGCTAGACCAAATCAAATCACTTCTCAAGGTTCCCCTCCTCTAATTTTACTTGAACCATCATCACCTCCTTTGATCACTTATCAACACAGCACACACGAGATTGGTCCAATGTTACCTAGTGAATCCTCTTCTTCAAGTCCTTCACCACCCTCTATACCCATACCACAACTCTAGATAATGAATATCCTAATTGACTCAACTCTGTGAAACAGTACTCACTATACCTGAAATCCTTATTCTATTTATAATTTTATAAGCTATTATCAACTATCTCCTTCCTTTTTCTCCTTCATCTCATGGAAAGAATCACTTGTATTTTTCATGTGATCTTATATCTTCTTATGAATAGACTAATTATCTTTCTACGTCCTCTTATGAAAAGACAGGTGGATGGAAGTGGGTTTATTCTATTAATGTTGAATTATAACTGTTTGAACCACTTGAAGTGAAGAAACAAGTGAATTCATGTATTAGAAATCAAGAGCAATCAATTCATTCGGTAAAAATGATTAATAATCCTTGAAATGAGATTGGCTTGGTTTAGTTATGGACATATGATGTAAGAACAAGTAGAACAAAACAAGAGTCAACAAACTACAAAAGATAATAGAGAATAGGAATGAAGAAACACACCACTCTCTAAGAGAAAGATAAGTGCACAAGGAAGTTCACCACTTAAATTTGGAAAACACAAAATAAGATTCATGAAATGAGGAACATACCTCAAAAAGAACTCACAATGCTTGCGAGAATTCTCAGCACCTTTTAATTCGAAGTATGGGTTATGTTACAAATGGATGGATACATTATATAGGCTAACTAGAGAATAGGAAGAGTTTAAGACTTGTTTGGTCCTTGCATGAAATATGAAGATTTTAGGACTTGTTTGATTGTTGCACATAATTTGTCAACCAAGGTCATTGTTTTTGAAAACTAACCTTATGTCAAAACTAAGTGTCTCAAAATTCTACTTGAAAGAAAGAAAACATATTTTGTACATTTTTATTTTCAAGAAAAATAGAGGAAATATTAAGAGAAATATTTTGATATTTTCTCCTAATATCTTTTGCATTCCTTTTGTGAATCTTCCTCCATAGTCTTAGTATTGAATTTTAAGTTTCAGTTCTTCATTTCTCCTTTCTTGAGCTCTTGTAGTAACTCCATCTTATTGTAACATACTTCTTCCTTGATTTGGGACCACATCACTTCTCAAGAGAAATGCGTGTCGAAGAATGATGCCACAAATTTCTCAACTAAAGAAACATTTATGCTATAGATGAAAGATTTTGGATGTCTTAAACACTTTATGGGTATTGAAGTGGCTCAATCAAAATAAAATATTGTAATTTCACAAAAGAAATATGTCTTCAATAACTTGAAAGAAATAGGTATGATTGATTGTAGACCTATGGATCCAAATCAGAACCAAGCGAGCTCTTCTTAGAGTTAAAAGGATACAAAAGACTTATTGAGAGATTTATTTATCTCACTATTATTAGACTAACTTGTCGTTTTGAAGTTGGAGTGGTTAGTCACTTTATGCAGGCTCCGCGTCTTGACCACTGAAATGTTGTGATTCACATCCTCGTATACATAAAAAAGACTCTAGGACAAGGAATGATATATATATATATAAGAGAAATACTTAAGTGATGGGGTATTGTGATCTTAAAATCTCCTATAGATAGACAATCCAGTGCTAGATATTGTGTTTTCATTGGAGGCAATATTGTTTCTAATAAGAACAAGAAACAAGATGGTGCTGAAGTTGAGTATAGGACGACACTTGTGAACTTGTGTGGATAAAACAATTCCTTCAAGAGTAGTAATGTAGTTAAATTCGACAAATGAACATGTACTATTATAAGTAAACAACTATTCATGTTGCATCTAGTCTAGTATCTTACAAGAGAACTGAACACAGATTGATTGTGAGGGCAATGTTAGAATTGTTTAACTTAGTTGAATAGGGTAACTTGTTTGAATAGGTTAACTTATGTATTGTATTACCTATCTGATATTTGTTTAGATTGATCATTACTTTTTTCTAAATATCTTTGATGAAATGGTTCCAGTAAAGGTTGATTATTATTTTCTTACATATCTTTAATCTCTCTTTAGCATTTCTTTTTCTCCATAATTTTCAATTCTTTTGTAGTAGTTTGTGCAGATTGTACTTAATAGATATTTTGAATTGTGATATTGACATGATTGTGTTTCTTGTCTGCCCATATATGTATTTGACTTATGGGAACATATATATTGTTGATAAATGTTATAAATATCATTTTAATAATTAATAATAAATATGTATAAACATCAGAGTTATAAGCTCTTAAATATGTAGTATAATTGGTTGCAGTTATCAAATTGCAATGATTCACTTGAACTAGCTCCCTTTTTGTGACAAATTAATGACTACTACCTTGTTGATATATCTAATACGGGGTATTTATATATTTTTGCAGGTTGGATCAGCAGACCATCACATCCATTATTATGATTTGAGAAATATTAGTCGTCCAGTCCATGTTTTCAGTGGGCACAGGAAGGCTGTTTCGTATGTGAAATTTTTGTCTAATTATGAACTTGCTTCTGCGTCAACAGATAGTACACTAAGATTATGGGATGTGAAAGAAAACTTACCTGTGAGTAATTTGAACAAAACTGTTTGATTGATTCTTATCAAATCTATCCTTCATTAAAAATTAAATTTGTGGATCATGTTGACTTTTGTTACTTAATTTAACTGAAGTCATCAATCTGCCTCTAGAAGTTATATGTCATATCAAGAATTTTATCTTGAAATCTGAGGATTGTTAATTCTCTAGTTTTTCATTGCACCAATATCATATTTATTTATGACTCGCTTTTGTGTACCAATATCATACTTATTAGTAATATAAATGTATATGTATATATTTTTTTCATTTTCACTCAAACGTGTGCAGGTTCGTACTTTCAAAGGCCATGCAAATGAGAAAAATTTTGTCGGTCTTACCGTTAGCAGTGAATACATTGCCTGTGGGAGTGAAACAAATGAAGTCTTTGTCTACCATAAGGTTTGTGGTGTTAAATTGTGTCCTTTTTCTTGTGTATTTATCTTTTTACCTAACTGAGGATTCAATGGGGCTTTGCAGGAAATCTCAAAACCTTTGACTTGGCATAGATTTGGATCCCCTGATATGGATGACACGGAAGATGAGGCTGGATCATACTTCATCAGCGCGGTATGTTGGAAGAGTGATCGTCCCACCATTCTAACTGCCAACAGTCAAGGCACCATTAAAGTGCTGGTGCTTGCAGCTTGATCATGAAAAGAATGTGGAATTGGTATTATCTTTTCCCGTGTGCCATGATTGTATCATTTGTTAATTGTACATAATATTCAAAGTGTATATGGCAGGTTATAGGATCTTAATGAAATATCAGTCGTGGACTTGAACCTGTATTGATAAACCAATTGAGGGACGAAACTTTAATTTTTATCAATTGAGGATCTGTATTAAAATTTTGTATTAATAAGTTCTCTGGAGACAAAAAAAGAAAAATATCAAATTTGGTATGTGATAGTAAATATGATAACAAAGAGCACGTGATTTAAATATTTTAAATCCATAATAATTATTATTACTATTGTGCTGAGATTGAGGTCCTCAATTGATTATCAAAGTGAGCTTAACAAATAAATTTTAACATTAAAGTCATCCTTAATTGAGGTTAAATTGTCATTTTCAAGGAAGCACATGATGTGTTAAATGTCTTATTTTTTTTTTTACTGTCACTTCCAACCTTTGTGCATCGGAATAGATATGTGATTGGATTTTTATATTGTATTATTGTAAAGGATTTTTTTAGTAAATTTTTTATCATTGGTTGTTCTGAGAGAAGGAATAAGGGCATAGATGTTACTGCAATGCTGCTTGGTTTTCATCATATTATTGCTAAATTGAGAGATAAGGACCAGTTCATACAGTGATGCATATTTTATATTTCATAGTTTTCATCATATGATTATAGTCTCCACCAATTTTGATATTTAATGATTGCCATATTCTATAGCATGCAAAAAGTACTTTTTGAAATATAAAATATAAAATTTTATGGACTACAAGTATGGAAATGGCATGCATTTATCTCTGCATATTCACTTGTTATCATATGTGATGACTAAAATAAGGGTCTGAATTTCGTCTTCTCCTCAAAATTCCCAATTAGCATTGTTCCTTTACAAGGGTTTATTTTATATGCATTTGAGGGCTTTTTCTGCTTATTCATTTACAAGTTCAAATGTTTTTCACCACAAAAGGCAGTAGGGTTTATTTTATATGCATTTGAGGGTTTTTTTTTTCTGTAATTCTACCGAATAACACAATTCACTTTTCAAACAATTTAGATTGGCTGGAACGAAAAAAAAAAGGGTTCAAAATAATCAGTGAACATGCTGGTTTATTGCTTAGAAGGTGTTCAAAGGTGTGCACTTGACCTGATAACAAAATCACAAGCCCTATAATGCTAAAATTAATTGGAATTCTAAAAAGGCTTTGTTTTACATATATCAGCATATTGAACATTACAAGTGGCATAAAACAAAATTATAGAAAACATTTACAATTATAAAATAAACTCAATAATTTCTTTTCTTCTTTGAATATATATTATTCAACTAATTCTAGTAATTTAAACAAATGGTAGGGTTGGATATTTGCTTGTAACTCGCATACATCAGTTAATATGAATATCTGTTTGTACAACTAACTGCATTTATAACTTTTGTAAGCTACAATTTCGACAAATTATTCTCGGATAAATTCTTATACAATGAATTTCTTTTTAAAATGAGTAAAAATATAACTTTTTTTTTCTAATATTCCCCTCTTATCAATAAAAAAATACTTTACCAACTCAAAAGTTATTATGTTTTCATATATTTTTGTATGATACTGCTTTTATATTTAATCGATATGAAATGATGTTTTTATATTTAATCGATATGAAATGATGGAGCTGGTTGAAAAACTTTAAAAACAAGTTTTGCTTCTTTTTTGTTCGTAACAATAAAGTTTTCATACAGAGATATTTTGTTTTCATACAGAGATATTTTGATAAGAAAGAAACAAGTTAATGCTAAAAAAAATTATTACATGTAATCTAACTTTCTTTTCATCTGGACATACTTTGACAAGGAAGAAAAAAAAGAAATGTTGGGTGTAATCTAAATTTCCTTTGTAGTCAGTCTTTTAGCTGCAAATACAAGTTCTTGTATTTCATTTTCTTATTTGTTCTTCAAATTTTTTAGTACCCACTTTTATTAACAAGAACGAATAGTAGCTGTGTAAATTTAAAGACGAAAGCTAGAAATCAATTCCTTCACTCAAGAGACAAATATAGGATGGTATGAACCATTCATTATCTTCACTTACAAACCTTAAAACCTTAATACAAATGGATAAAAGATAAACAATAAACTGATAAATGATACACTGGCAAGCTCATAGGGAGGGATAGCACCAAATATTTACATTCTCAAGTATTCTACCTATCTTATTAACTATTATATTTATATGAATAAGTTACAAGTAATTCTGACCTAAACACGTAATTTCCGGGCTTGCAAGGTCAAGAAAACTTGAACATTATTCATAGGGATAACAAAGATAAAAAGAAAACATAAGAAGAATAAGCTCAGGAGAGATACCGCCGAAACATCTACAACATCATCGGACTTAGAGTAGTGTGTCCTCCACTCTGAGGGCTCATGACAAGGAGCTTCAAAAACTTGTCTTGCATTATACAAGACATGTTTGAAAACGTAGACAAAGGTGGTTGAAGTTGAGCTGAAAGAGTGGTTTTTGTGACTTCAGCTCAGCTTGAACAGTGGCATGAAATGTGAGAGTGAGGGGAGCTATTTATATACAAAAAAACTCTGCACTTTGGCCACGTTGGATACTAATAAACAAAATAAAATTAAGAAAAAATTAAGAGAGAGAAAGAAATAAAAAAGAGAATGCAAAAAAAGACATCAAACACCGAAGCGGTGAATATAAATGATGATTACCTGCACGTAAAATTAGGGTTGATATGTCCCTTTCTAGCTAGGGTGAGACAGGAAGGATAATGAGAGTTTGTTTTCTTGGGATTCAAAAAATGAACCCACTATTCCTGCTTGGATATGGACACTGTGCCCTCTTAAATTATGATGTCAGGTTCTGCTGACATTCTCTTCCTACCAAACTGCAAAATATTTTGGTTTCATTTTAAACCGTGAATGGTTTTGTTTCTTTAGGTATTAGTACATATCAGTTCTTAGCTTGCTTTTGCTACCACCTCCATGTATCTTTCTTCCTTAAGGTTTCAAAATTATGTGCATTGTTTTGTCATTGAATATAGATCATGCGCTCAAAACTTTGTTCAAAACGAATAATTTAATGTCAATTGATTAACATATTACTAATTTGCATTCTAATTAACTTAGTCTGGTTTAAGTTTAATATCTGACTTTTGTTACTAGTATAAATAGTTTTTAATGTCAATTGATTAACATATTACTAATTTGCATTCTAATTAACTTATTCTGGTTTAAGTTTAATATCTAGTATATAAATAGTTGGCATCCCATCTCCTCAAACTCAATCCACAATCTGCATTATACAACAGTTGTGTAAGATGTTAAATGATTAGATATGAAGAATATATACATAGATTTCATAGACTATAATGTTGAGATGTTCTTAAAATAATTCAATCATAGTTTTTGAAACTGTATTATCCAGATTATGTTAACTTTCTTATTAACAAGTTTTTAATATGTATATATAAATAAAGGTCAGGATATAGTTATTTAATTTCATAATCATGTGCACTGAAGAAACTGTTACCTAGCTGTTGAGATATATTAATGGTTTAAGTTTTGACTTTTGACCATTGAATTTACTCTGTGCAAGTTTTTAACCATCATTCTTTATTGTCAAACCTGTGTGTATCAATCCAATATACAATTACTTTTATGGGATCTTCTACCATTCTGATTTTTTTACCCAGCTGGGAAATCACAGGTTTTGTTTTCACCTATTTGAACTTTTTTTAGTTTCTGTTTTCGTTTATTTTGGACACATCTTATTTTATTTGAAGAAAACAAATTCTAGGACCTTCTATCCAATGAACAAGCGAATCTACTCACATGTTGCATGTTTTAGAGAATCACTTTAATTTACATAACTACAAATCTATGGACAAGGGTATACTCCCATGTGGGATGTTTAGAGGAGCCTTAATTTATTAGATTCAGACCTCTTAAATGTGTCATTCTTAATTTTATTAAGAATGAAAAAAACATATAAATCACTTTGTTTCAAACTTAATGTTAACTAAGATGAAAATTATTGAAATGAAGTTGAGAGAACTATATGCATACACAGGCATTAACTGTAGAAGTCCTTTGAATTTGAAAAGAATCATGGAGGCTGTTCATTTGATGTTCAATAATAGTATTAATAAGCAGAGTGTATTTGGACATTGCAAATGAAGAGGGTTGGCACATACATAGCATATTGCAGCATCACAGAAAAATGCATAAAGTGTAGGGTTTTTTGTTCCTACCATTCTGATTGACAGAGAAAGAACATAAACAAAACCCTATGAACTTAGCTACAAACGGATCTTCCCCACCAGTCCTACTTTACTGAATGTTGCTTTTGTCCCTTTGCCTGCTATTTCCAAATTCACATAAAGCAAAGCTCAAAGCCCTAATTCTCACGTCTTATGTAATAACTCTACGTTGCAGTCTCATAATTGAGCCCTGCGCTGCAGTGTAAGGTCAATCTCAGATGGGGTTCTCATTAAATGTCCTCACCCCTACACATTTCACCTAACAAAGTCCTCATCTTTCTCTACACAACTAGTAACAAATACAACACCAAAAAACCCTAAAAAAACCTACAAAGTTTAATGTAATATCTCATCTTATAACATGTTTTATGTCTAATACTATTATACATATAAATATATATATATATATATATATATATTTATATATATGCAAAACATAAATAAGTGTGAATATTAATTTTGTGAAGTTTGAATTTATAATGAAGGACTGTTGGGGACCAGTAAATGTTTACCGTGGCTGTAGTACTGAGACACTGACCAATTTTGGATTTCTGGAGTAGTGTCTGAAACAGTGTGGGGTATTTTAATTCCCAAACTGAGTGCTCTAACTGATCACCTTTTGCTGCCTGATTCCAAAGCTCGTGAAGTCATCATGAAATTTTATCGCCATGCTAGGTCAACCCTGAATTAGTTTTCACCTACTCATTCTGTTAAAAATTCAATGACCTCTTCCCTTCCGTCACTCTCTTAATCATCTTAATGGTCACTCTCTTAATCATCTTAATGAACTTTCTTTAAATAAATTAATCTAACACTTAGATTAGATTAGATGATGTAATAGATGAAAATGAAAAAAACATAAATAAAAAATGCTGTGCTTATATCATTAGAACATGTGGGGTATTGTTGTTGTGTGTTAACCACAGTTTTAAGAAATTACCGAAAGAAATGTAGGGTGATTTTGATAATCTGTGTTTTTTTTAAAGATTATTCAATACAATAAAATGAATGCTACATACTAGTTGATTCAAGAGAACACATTTGTGAATAAGAGAAAGGAGATTAAAAGGATTCAATTAATTAGTTATTTGATGAGATTCATTCTTAAAATTCAAACCTTAAATAAGCCTTATACCAAATAACACTGAATCCATCCTTAATTGAGGAGGTTTTGAAGTTTGAACCAAGTACAAGGGATCCTTATCTTATTAGCTGCAGGTTCTATTGATTGTGCTACCAGATATTTATGTCCTTCAAACTTTTCCTGTGAAAACATAAATATCACCTAAAAGAACTCTTAAAGTGGCTTATACAATAAGACTTTTTATGAAGTTTTGATGGAAACTGCTGCATACTGAGAAGAAAATGCTGGAATTGAAAATGATTAGTGATATTTTATTTTTATCAACAGGTTAATGCTATTAAAAGTTGAGATGTGAACTTGAATGAAACATTTGAGAGATAGTCTAACTCTTATATAAAAACTATGATGTATATTTTCCAGTTTACTAACACACTTCCACTCCTTAGCACATATATCCTTCTACAATACATGACATTAAACTGTAGACTTACATTGGAAAAATTCACTTTCTATATTACTGTATGGATGTGTACAGAAAATTAGTCAGGTTTACGAGAGATTATTATTAGTGATTATCTATTATTTATGTTATAATATATAAATATAATATTTTATTTTTTGTGTAATATTGTGCAATATTATATAAGTATCTTGGAGATTTACTAAACCTATGAGATATCACTTTTGTTAATATCTAACATCATATACATATAAGTTAACTATTACATATTTTTTTTTTTTGTTTTTATAAAATGATAAACAACCCTTGTTTATATATTTAAACTAGTTTCTTAAATGGTTAGTTATGTATCAGGTTAATGAATTTACACATAATTTCGGCATAGGTTAAAGTGCATATATAGTCAAAACACAAGTCTGGAACACTTGAACTCAATTGGTCAATTGTTGGTCCCTCTGCATGCAGCTCGTTGATTAGGCGATGCTGCGATGCTGTAGAAAATAACGCGTTTCAAGAAATCGGGTGAGAACAGGCAAATCTCTTCACATGCATTCAACGGTTGTGTCCCATTGTCTCATTTGTACAGACAAATACAATACATCTTTTGATTTCCTGTGGATCGTCTTAAACATGGATCCAATATTGAACATGGTTTTTGTAAGTGCAGGATACAAGTTGTTTCTAGAATGTAGCTAAATTATTTTGAAATAGTTTATTAAAGAGTAAAACGTTAAATAATTTGTTCTTTTTATGGTTCATGTCAGATAGCATTATTGCTTCTTGTGCTTACAAAAGAAAACATGTTGTGTGTCACATTTAACGCTCATGTAAACGGTCATGTCTGTGACTTCTATGTCATAGGAATTCAATAACACATTATGGAGATCGTGTTATGTCGGTGGCATGTTTCATCTTTCCTTCTTACTTTTATCTTACCAAGAAGAAGCATGTGTATGTGTATTTACATAAATCAGTTAAGTGTAATAAACCATAAAACAAAAGGATCTTAAACTGATAAACAAGAAGTCATTTCTAAAACTTGATACTTTTCTAACAAAAGATTCTCTAATATTTTAACTTTAGTACTAAATGACATGGTAGTGCATCAGTAAAGAAAAGAAAATAAAGTGAGTTTTCTAATTACAGTACTAGTAAAAATTACATATTTCAAAAAAAATTTATTATCATTCACGGGATTTGTCACTTTCTCTTTCTTGGTTAGCTGGAGAATCTATTAGCATTGTCTCATTTGTAATAAGTGATGATTTTATTCATTTGTTCATTTGTAATTTTATGGTCCCTTACTGTAGTAACTGGGTGGTCTATATCAAGATGAGATTAACCTAAGATACAGGTCTAAATGTGTAGGTCCTCTCAAGTAGTTGTGCTATGATAGCTTCTCTTTGTACCATTCTAGTTTCAGTGTCCAAGGGAACTTTGATAAAAATAAAACATATTTATTATGTAAATTTGAGTTTATGAAAATGTAATTGAATGTTGTATTATTAAAATACAATTGAAATATAAATATAAAATAAATTTATATATTCATTAGAAATTGTAAAGTTGTCTTGTTAGCAATTTGAAATTTTAATGCTAGCAGATTGTACTTATAACATCTTGTGTAAAAATGGTTTGTAGAAGCAGAGCAATTTTTAAACCTAATATAACTAAACACTAGAGGGAAAATCTTGGTAGGATTGGAATATGAAAAAAATTAAAGAATAACAATAACCTTCTTTCACCACCTTCAGAGTTAAGAATGTATTAAATTCATTCACATATTCTTTATATAAACTGTACTCTGTATTAAAATTGTTTCAAACAACATACATATTTGAATCAAGAATCATAAGAATTCTAATTCAACTTAAACATTATTAAATATTTTGACTCAATTTCTTTACATCAAAACATATCATTTAGAAAAACTTAAAATAAGTTTAGTAATAAATTTTAAAAGAAATCATATATGTATGTTTTAGTAATACCATTTCCTCTAAGAGTGATGTCTTGACTTACAATAATCATACACAGACAACAATTAAATGACTTTAATTATTATTTTTTTTAACTTTTTCTCTCTAGAGGAATGTAAATAATTAACTTAAAATATAATTGAATGAACTATACACACCCATTATAAAGTTGATTTTTATCTTTACAGTCTAGGATTCTCCCAGTTAAGTATGGATTTGATTTAACTGCATCAATTGTAATTAGTCAAGAGATACTTAATATAGAAATAAAATATCACTTATATGTCCATTAATATGATTAGTATTCACCATTGCATGTGTGCTTAGAAAAAATGAGAAAGATACAGAATGACCTTAAGTATATCTTCCACAACTTTTAGAGTGAAAAATGTCAGAAATAGAGTTGTTAAATTACCTAATAAACTCTCAAACACAAACAACAGTTCACCTTCAAAACCAAATAAGTATTATCTATGTCGTTGATTTTGCAAGAACAAGTCCTACTAGAAATTATAAATTCAAAGTTTAAGAATAAGTAAAATTATGGAATGAACTAATATTAATAAGGTCTTTTTACTGAACTTTTGAAATTTAGTCCTATTATCATTCTGATAATGGAATGAAGCCAGTTGTATAATTTTGGATTTTGGTTATGTCCATTAAACTACTTCATTAATCTGTATTTTATTTAACACAAAATTAAGAGAATGTGAATAAGAAAAATGAAAAAAAGAAAACCAATTACATTATTTAACAATACATTTTTACCTAACATAAACAAACAAGAATGGTATTTATTGGTTTTAAAGGTTTCTAAAATATTTTTGTAGACTATATTTCGGTACATGTTGATACATTTTCATCATCACCCAATATCAGAATTTTTAGTCTCTTTTTAGCCATTACTTTCAAGAGAACCAAATATAATTGTCTAAATATAATTACTTATTGGCCTTATAAAACAAATAATAAAGACTGGTTGTGGTTGACTCTTATTTATTATCATTGTAAAATATAAAGACAAAAGATATTATCTTATTTGAAACTTAAAAAAAAAAATTCTAACTAAGAAGATACAAAGTTCATTCTTAGAATACAGATCTTGTATCAATGTTTTTTCCAATAATTAAAGTAGTAGAAAATGCACTTTTTCTAAATCATTCAATGGTAATCTTATTCTAATTCAAAGACCTTTACTTGATCAATATTCTTCAAAGAGCATTGTAGGGACATCAAATTTTGGTTTAAATTGATGAATCATAATTTCCAAAATAATTATATTATTTGATCTCATTTGATTTTCAATAAATGTTTGAATTTAAATAAATTTTTTCTTGTCCAAGAACTAAAGATAGAATGAAGTCATCTTTGCCTGTTTTTGAAATTCAATAGTTGAGCAGAGAATTTTCCATCATTAAAAAGACCAACAAACATGATGTTTGCTATTAAATATGGATAAAAAAAATTCAACCAATGAAAGCAAAGGTAGTTGACTATTTTGTACTAAAAATTCTTAAGGTATTTCAATTGGCATTCACCATTTTAATTCAGATCTATTAACTCCAATTTTAATCTAGAATATCCAATCAATCAATTCTTTTAAATCTCTTGGACTTTTTTTGTTGTTGTAGTATTCAAACTTAGTATGGTTTAAAAATTTGTTATTCTTCCAAATTTATGAGAAATTGATTGATTCACAGTATCATGTTTTAAATCCTTTTAAAATAGCATATGATGTGTTATGGTTATGATATAATATATGATGGATTGGAAACATAGTTATTTTTCGGTTGGAAATATTATATTGAGATGTAAATATTATATTATATATAGCATATTCAAATTTGAATATTCCATACCACCAAATGTAACCCATGCAACAAAACTCTAAGTTCCATGATCCAACTAAATCCTGACTTCTATACAACAAAATATAATTAGATCTTCTTTTGGCATTATAATCTTCACTTCAATGTTACCTTAACCATAACCTTCCTAATCAGTGAAATATGTTTTTGACACTTTAAGTGTAGAGTGAGCCACCTTTCATTTTCATATTTTCATGTTAGCTTTGCTACAAGGTATTGAAAGCAAGCTACTGCCTAAAATGGTTATAGAATGGTTTAGTTTATTGTCTACATGGGGTACATGTCCCAAAGTTATATGGTTCTTCATGTTTCATTTTTCATGTGCATCTGGACTTTTTTTTTTTTTTTTTTTTTTTTGTTCTTTTAACATAGTAGTGATTAAAGGTTGAAGAAATCCTATTGGGTAGGACAAGTCTTTTTTTATTTTGCTTCTAAGTAAATGTGGTGAGTTTTGCTTTCTAAATTTATGTTGTTTTGTTTTTGAAAATTTTTTTAGTGACCTCATTAAATTATTTTTCACCCATTTCATTGACCTTCCTTAAAGGATGTTATATTAAAAAAAAAAAAAAAAACTTCCATTCTCATTTGGCATTGCATTACTTTGAGTAGTTAACCCCTATGTCACATCATTATTCTCCCTTCTACCTAGTTCTGTCATTACTTATTCTCTTAACCTTTTGCCCTTTTACATTCTTAGATTTTTCAAAATCATATGAATTAATCATTCTAGGAGCCTTATAATTATTTTTACATTCTTCTTTAATTTTAAATTGGTGTTTCACTTTATTTCTTAATTTAATTGGTGCTTTAGAAATTCTGTAGTAAACTAAACTTCCAATCACACAACAAAAGTACAGGGAAATGCATCTTTTACAAAAAAGACAATATGATCAAACATCAAACTAGGACAAATCTCAAATGGAGCAAATTATCAAACCAAACCCAAGAATAAAAACAAAACAAAGAATAATATGCAATGCACACTCCTTGGAATAATATGAATATGAAATAGAATTGCAAAATGAGATAAGATGCACCAACAAAAAATTGAAAACACAATTGGGATGAAAATGTGAGGCACACTAGAAGAATTTCTCTCACTCACAAGTTTAACCTCCATCGCCCACAACTTGAGAAGCACTACCAACTAAAGGGAAAGAAGAATATTAAAGACAAGTTACCTTGAAAGTGAGAAAATGGTGTGGTCTAATTGCCAGTGATCAATGGACCACATTAATTAAAGTTTTGCACTTCTAAATAGTGACAAAGACAGGGTTTGTGTTCAAGGGAGACCAACACAGACTGTCTTATGTTTTCTTTCCATGAAATATTTTTTATATATAAAATAAAATAAAATTCTAGAAGTGACAATGACATCCTAGGTCACTCTTGAATGGACTACAGCTTTCAAAAATTATTTTTAAATTTATCTTCTTCCAAAATCAACTAAAAATCATCCTGCCCATAATAGAAAAGATTGAGATAAAAACAGTGGTAATCTCTACAAAAATTAAGAGTAAACTACACATTCCAAATATCCTTAATAGCTTGGTACCTTACATTATATAGGAATTTTGACTGAAATAGCACACTTGAATTATTTATTTATCGAATACAATATCATAACAATTATTTAAATCGAGCAATCCAGTATAACATTGGGTTTCATTCTGATCTTAATTTTATTTTTTTATTTAAAAATAAAAGAAAGAGAAATTGATAATTTTTAATTTTAAAAAATAATTATTTTAAAAAATTGGTTTGGACAATGATTTCTTAAAAAATGTTTAGAAGAATAATCAGACCAAATATAACAATTTAGAAAAATAATTATTCACAAAGAAACATATATTTTAAGCAATAACTATTTAGAAAAATATGTAAATAAGAAAAATTTGTTAACAAAATTAGCATTTATAAATTTTGAAATAATTTATTTTTAAAATTCTGGTTTGAAAATTTCACAGAAAAGAGGAAAGAATTTTTTAAAAAAAAAATAGCGGAAAATGTTTTATATAATTTAAATTATTTATTTTTGAATAATAAATATAATAATTATAACATATATAATTGTATAATTAATTTAATAATTATTCAAAGAAAAGTAATCATTTACAAAAATAATTTTTTTATAAAGAACACTATTCCCTATTTTTATTTATGTTGTTATTATCATAATTATTTTATTAATTGTGTGTATGATTAAAAAATTTAAAATGGTATATACAAAAAATTGAAAATTGATTTATAAATTTTTTTTAATATAGGGTTTTTTTACAGTTTTTATATTTACATTTACTTAATCTGCATTTCATTTATGAATAAATAGCTATTAATATTAAACTTTTTTAATTCAATACAAAGTAAATAATTCATTTTCTAACAAATTAAATTTTCACATGTTTAAATTTTCAATTAATTATTTTTTAAATAATTAATTTTCTAAATAATTAATTTTTAAATTATAATATTTTTTAAATATTTATTTCTTAATATAATTATTTTTCTAAATTATTATTTTTTAATATATTTATTTTTCTAAAATATTATATCTCAATATAATTACCTTTCTAAACTTTTATTTTTTAAAATATATATTTTTATATAATTTTATTCAAAATATTTATATTTCAAGCTAATATTTTTTCTTTTTGAATTTTAAATTTTTTCTTTCATTTTTAAATAAAATAAAAAAATAAAATCAGATTCAGAATAGAACCAAATTTTAAACTGCTTTAATTGAATAATTATTTTACAGAATACATTATTTGAGTACATATTTAACACAATATGATATTGAAAAAAATATATATTATTTTGGTCTAAATTTCAATTATACACGTATAATATATGTATAATATATAGGAGACTAAATATAAATATAGTTACATATCCAATGTGTAAGCACACACTCACCCATGCTGACTTGAATATTAAAGTTTTTCCACAATTGATCATTCAAAATTTTTTTTTTAATAGAAATGCATGTGTTGGATTATAATATATCTTCACCTGATCTCAAGGACCATCTTAATATTACATGCTGAAAGAAAGTAATTTATATTTAAGTGCATGTTTACAAAAGTGGTTTTCGACTATTCTCTTCAATTAATTAGTCATGTACATCTATTCAAACTCTACCTTACATCCCAACTCCTTATATTTATTTGTAAAAACCAAATTGTGTAAAAATACTACTAATAATAATAATATAATATAAGATAATATAATACAATACACAACAAAATTAAGACTGTTATTAAAAAATAAATATGGGATATATAAATAATTTATTTTGAATTTTTAATAATTCTAACACGTAATTTTTATTTAATAAAAATAGAGAAATCTTTATATATAGAAATTAAATTCAAATAAAAAAGTTAAGTGAGAGTAAAATTGAACACCACCCCATATGTTATAGGTAGTCTACCTCTTTAGTAGGCCAGAGTTCGGCCTCATAAAAAAAAAGCGGCTTTTATGGGCCGTCAGCCTATTTAGATTCTTGTGGACTCAGAATACAAATTTATTTCTTTTAAGTTGCATAATAATAATAATAATAATAATAATAATAATAATTTATTAATATATAATTTTGTATAATTTTTTCATCAAATTAATTTATGATTAAAAAATATAAATTAAAATTGTTAAGATAAATTATCTAAACTAAAATTTATTAAGAAAGATTTTAGTTATTATTGTTATTATATATAGAGAGATAATATGAGTCCATTGAAAGAATTTGTAAAACATTAATTTAAAAAACATATGCATTCTTTTATGTTTTGTAAAAATTAAATTAGTAAATGGTGTTTGATCTTTCAAATATTGATTTTTTAAAATAAAATTAGTATAATTAAATGTTGTTACCTTTTTCAATTAGTAACAAATATTTATGTTCTTATATTAGATGAAAACAATTACAGTATGTAATAGGTTGAACTAATATTAAGGAGAAGATCAAATATATAGGCCAAAATAGATAAAATATCTTAGTATACATTTTTTTCCTATCTTTTTCGAAAACATTTGATATTTCACTTTTTATACAAAATGTTAACAACGTAGTATTTGGTGTTTGAGGGATCTACATGGAAGACATTTCAACTCATAAGGAAGCATTTGTTATTGAAGAAACTTATCCATTCATGGTCCTAAAACTCAAATAATTTGCAATTGTTTGAATAATATATTAACTGTGAAAAAATCCAGAAGCATGCTCTTCTGTATTCAAGTCAAATTAGCCGGCCTGTCTCTCATTTCACATATCATTTCTGATCACGTTTGAGAGAGAGAAGAATTAAGAAAAATAATTTTGTAAGGCATTTTTCTTTATATGCAGCATGCTTAACAATAATTGAAGAGCAGTCCATATTTTCTCTATTATTGAGCCATTTGGATAAGGAGAAACACTTTTGTTTTTTCCAGTCTCCACACAGCACTCATAGCTTAAAAGAAAAAGAAAAAAAACTTTGTTTCACTCACTTTGTATTCTATAATCTAATATAGTGAATTTTTTCTACAAAAGTCTTTACAGAAGCAATATTTAATATGACTATAAAATTTTACCATAATTTTCAATAAAAAAAATATTGTTAACAATTGTCCTTAGGAAATTGCTCAAGGAATTAAAATATTTTTTTATTGAAAATTACATGAGAGATTAAATAATTATGTTGATATTATCTCTAAATTTAAATATAAATAAAATTACTTAATGATGTAATGATTAAGAATGGTAGTTAAATTATTTTAATATTCTATTTAATATTTTGTTTAAACTTGTGAATTATCTTTGATATTATTTATGGTAAACAATGTTTAAGTTTAAACAAAATATTAAATATGTAGAGGTATTTATAATTTACTTATATTTAAGGTTATTAAACATCATTATTTTTTTTTCTTTATTTGAGTATACAGGGAGTACATTTCTCCTCATCCTCATAAAAATATATGTAAATTTCTTAAGTATACCACAAGAGCATTGGTAGCATTTGTCTACCATTATATCACTTCATTAGTCCCAAAATGAGGGTAATTTTAGTTTTTGAATTTTTTTTAAAGTTGATTGATATTATCACTTTACAATAACGTTTTTATTTTAATTCTTAATTTGTACCTTAATTAATTACGTAATTTATCTCAATAATGTATTTATTAAAATGGTAAATTTATTTTAGTAAAATTATTTTAAAATAGTATGTTTATTGTTATTTTGAATCTTTATGAAAAAAAAAAAAACTTAAAGTGGCAGTTATTTTAAGACAAAGGGAAGATGGTGCCAAGCTTAGAAAGTGAGACTTTCACCTTTGTTTTAGTATTATCTTAAAACAATATTAATTAATTCTCTAATAAAGTTGAATTGCTTGATCGAGAGACTGAAAATAAATTTAAAAATAATAAATCTGATTTTACTATCTTTATGTCTCTAGTCATTTATTTTCTATTTCTCTTTTAATAAACAAGTTTAACTTCTAATCTCATTTTTCTCATATATTTTCATTTATTCTTTTTATTACCATCACTCAATATAACGTGAAAAAATGTGTTTCCTACCAAATTTTTAATATGTCCCCATATAATTTTAATAAGTTTATAGTTAAATACACTATTTTACATAATCAATTTAAAATAATTATTTTAATATTCGAGTGCAATACTTTTTTATGATTTTTGGATATCTTAGTCCACTAAATTAAATGCTAATTTCGCTGATACTATTGACATTATTATTGGAATGAAATGTTTTCATATAAAAAAAATTTGAATGCGGAATTCTCAGCAAAACATCTTTTTATCAACTTTAAATCTCTTCTAGTTAAATAATAAATACCAATGACGATCTATTTTAAAAAATATTTGGATATGCAATCTTGGATAGTATCATGCTTGAGATTAATTAATGAAAAAAGTACACAACATTTTATGAATTCTTTTCCCTTATTTTGAAGACTTCAAATAAATATTTGTATCAATCATTTGTAGCACGTAACCTTTGTTTGACTAATCAGTTTAAGAAAACAGTAGTTGCCTCGTATTTTGAAGCAAAATATTATCCATAGGCATTATATACATAACTTAACTCCATTGTTTGTTAAATTTCATGGTTGGAATTTGAGTGTTAGGTCTGCTAAGCTTGTGTTTGCGTAGAAAATGTGTTTCCTAGCGTTTACACTGTGTACAAATTATTAGTCATAAAACTTACACACTCCAATTAGTAAATAGTTTAGTGTCTTAACTATACATTGCTAAAATGTTTTTAATTAAGATTAAAGTTAGTTATTTCAATAATAGTAATAATAATAAAAGTATATGCATAGCTACTGCACATGAGTGTTGAAGATCTTATCTGTATTTATAGTTGTCCTTTCCAAGAAGTATAAAAAAATTTTGAAATGCATGGTACTAATTTATTGGGGCAATGCTTTCACAATAACTATATCAAAAGTTTAAAGTAATCTTCAATGATTATGACTTTCACATCAACGTTACCATTGTATCTGCAAGTCACATTCCAAATGAAGTTAATTCATAATTAATGTTTCAGGAAATTGGTTTTATAGGAGTAGTAAATAATGGTCTCCCTACAAAATTTAATTTAATTTATTGCATAATGGCTATACATAAATTATTGAATGAGATGCAAACCGTCCTTGGTTTATGAACCAGACAATTTGCGTACCATAAATTGTGGGACCAACATAACCCAACAACTCAAATAATGTTCAGCCAAAAGAAAAAAGAAAATGAAGAAACTATTATATCAAACATGCAATACAGAACTATATAGATATTACAAACAGGACAAATAAATAAAATTAAACCAATTAGTTTGTTTAATTAGAAACAAATAAACGAAATTATATATATATATGTAATCCGTACTTTGTCTCCCTTCAATTTATTACCTTAATTAGGCTAACGTGTCGTGTGAAAAAGAAAATAGTAAGACATAGTTTAGTCATACAAAACGTTTGAATTTAATTTAAAAGAATATTAATGGTGGTATCTAAAAGTCATGTGGTAAACTATGACTAATTTAGAAGTTAAAGGTTCTCATTTTAAAAGACAATACTCCCCTAAGGTCTTTTTTATCATTTATCATAAAATTCGAAAATATTATTCTTAGTTTGAAAAAATAAACATTAATTCGTTGGAATTATATGATTGGACTAAAGGTTTTAGATACAAGCATAAATTCTGGTATGATTATGGGAATGCCATTTTGGAGAAGTGGTGATTAAATAAGTTTTGCCTGGAGACGTTGTTTGCACGCATAGAAAACCATTAACAAGATTTTAATAAGGATGTGTGTGTAATATTTGAACACGTCAAAACAATCTTTTTTTTTCCTTTGTGTGTAACTAATAACTACGTACGTAGGTGGGTTGGAAATTATCCACAAAGGCTGTTTTCTCTTGACTTCTAAATACGGTAAGTCACGTTTTGGAAGATTTACTTTCCATCAACGTAATTCTCAATGTCATACCTCGTCTATCTCTTTTGTTTTCACGACAAAGTCAATCAAGATGCTTTATTTTCACTTTTAAGCTTTTGCTTTTCTAACAAATTCTTGATTCATTTAAGAATTAAATTATAATTGTAATCTCACGTACTGCATAATCCATATATAGTTACTAAAATGTCAAATATATATAATCCCATTTTAAGAGTTACATTAGCTGTGAAATATTCAAACATTTTGTGTATATATATATATATATATATATATATATATATATATATATATATACAAAAAAAAAAAAAAAA
>Ga0209489_103062_pt1 | contig 33088 bp, 18 predicted proteins | sample SiratrowhiteBW_FD_187527 | JGI IMG/M metagenome (GOLD analysis project Ga0209489, IMG submission 187527) | Root nodule microbial communities of legume samples collected from California, USA - Siratro white BW (SPAdes) (version 2) | ecosystem: Host-associated > Plants > Roots > Nodule | place...
AAAAATAATGATAATAAATATATATTTCAAAATAATAATAATATTAAAATAAAATAAAAAAAGTTTAAGTATCTATTTCTATTGTTGTGTTATTTAGGTTGCTTTCAATAAATGTAAAAATGGAAAAAACAATAAAGAAAAAACAAATTAAAAAAATAATAATAAAATGTTTCAGCCACATTACCTCCAATATTCCCCATTTATTACCCATATTTATTTATTTTCCAATTTGATTATATGTGTGGGAGGTTACGATGCCATAACAACAATAATGGTACAATTCTGCCCATTTTTCAGTCTTTGTTTGTCCTTGGGATTTAACAGTCAGTTGGTGTCATAAGTGGAGATAATTAGAAATTAATAGATTTGAATCTGAATTAAAAGAGAATAATCAATTGGCAGTTCACAAATTATAATTAAGTGGAAATAATTAGGAATTAAGGGATTTAAAATTTGAATTAAGAGTGGGCTGACTAGAATTAGTATAAATATGCATAGTGAGCAAGTGGATACACACGCGAAAAAAATACAAGAAATACTAGAAATACTAAAAAGGGTCCTGAATATTAATGAGTAGATCGTTTGAAGGTGAAAGTTCAGAGAAGAAGAGAACGTGCTTTTGGAGGATCATCAACTTGTACGCTCTATTTACTCTGTGTTATATACTTATCACATACATGTAGTTGCACTGTTTGATGGTTATTATGATATCTTGAGGTTCATCACTTGTCTCTTTGATTTTTTAAAAATAAATAATAATAATGATAATAAAAAATTATAAAACATTTTCCAATTTTCGAGGAACGAACAAAATGTTTTCTAAAATTTAATAAATTAATAGTTCTTGAAAAAAATATCAAAAATATAAATTTTCAAAACAAAAAAAGGGAAAAAGTTTCAAAACAACCCTAAAATAATAAAGATAAAACATCTTCAAAATAATAAAAATGAGATAAATATAAAAACATGTCTTTTCGATAATAAATATAAAAAACATTTTTTTTATGAAAATAAGGTAATAGAAACAAATTTTTCGAAAATAAAATATAAAGACAATTTAAAAATAAAATAAAAGAAAAAGTTTTTTTTAGTATAAAAAATAGTTATTTCTTTTCGAAAATAATGAATAAAAAATTAAAAAGGATATGTTTTTAAAATATAAAAACAAATTCTTTAAGATAATAAAAATCAATTCCTTTCTCAAATTAAAATAAAAATATTTTTTAATAAACATTTTTAAATATAAAAAAACAGTCTTGTCCCGAGTTTCCTTTAAATAAACAATTATCAAGAAAAAAATAATAAAATAGAAAATAATTTAAAAAATTATATAAAATAAATTGCCAAAAATAAAAGAAAATATTCATAAGCTAAAAAATGTCAAACGTCAACAAATTTTTAAAATAGAACTACGTGTATCCTGATTTTCTATCATGTATAGAGATATGTAGAACCAAGGTCAATCTTTGTCGGGCCCAAAAAAATAAAAAATATATGTTTGTTTGTTTTATTTTTGCTTATTATTTTTATTTGCATAATTGTTATTATTTGTATTATGGTTATTAACATGTTTTCTTTTTCTTATTGATATATTTGTTTTGTTATTTTATTTGTCTTTATTCGTATTATTATTGTTATTATTTGGAAAAAATGACATCTTGTAAAACCACACTTATTTCTATTCATTTGATTAAAGGTACCGTCTTAGGACGGGCGTTGTACCTTCCTCACATGTAACCGACTCCCGAATCTTTGAATCTGGTTCTTTGTGGGGTGCTAATACCTTCCCCACACGTAATCGACTCCCGAATCTTTGAATCTGGTTTGTAGACATTTTTATTTTTGGTTTTTCGATGGTTTTCCCTAATAAAATATAGTGGCGACTCCAATCTCTATTTAAATATATTTTTAAAAATAAACTTTTTGATCGTCCAGTCGTGATCCCGGTTGTGACAAATATAATCAAACTTTAAGGGCCTCAAGTACTTAAAGAATGATTATGTGATTAGTCTAATATGGGTCTAAACTAAAAATATAAAAAGATGGATAAGACTTTCAATAAAAAATATATGAATTTGATATGAAAAAATTGTGTTGTTTGTTGTAAATGATTTTGTGATTAACTTGATTTATTTTGAACATGATTGGTTATGATTCATGATTTGATTTCTTTTTTAGAAGTTAATTATAAATTTATTTGACTAATTATTTTGTAAAATTGAAATATGCAGTAAGGTTTTAGAGGTAAGAGAAAGACTCAGCCTTACTTTCTTTTTGTTGAATCATTTGACTGTCTAAAAGTTCTTTTGGGTAATTTAATCATCTAAGTCATTAAATCCAAATGCATGTTTGTATTTGACAGTAATTACAATGTACATTCACGTATCTCATCAAGAATATGTATACACGGATTATAGATTAAAATAAGTTTTTATTTATAGATTAAAATAAATTTTTATTTATTGTTATTTTATTAATTAATTTTAATTAAAAATTAAAAAAAAGACGGAAATATTTCAAAAGCTGTTTTTAAGATCAACGAAATTTGCTTTAAAATAGTTAATATGCAATAAAAGATTTATAATCTAAAACTGTGTTGAAAATAAATTAAATTTTGATAAAATCAATTTCGTTTTAAAATGCAGATTTATTTTAATGTAAACGTGTTTCTGCTACATAAGGAAAATATTAAATAATTATCTGGAACTCTTTCGATGAAATCAAAGGCACTGTTTTTGTTCACTCTAAAAAAGACTGTTTACGTAAAACAAAATACACAGCAATGATTTTAAACATTTAACGAAAATCAATTATATTGATATGCTCCATATACTGCTGGAAATCATGTTTTATTTGTTCAAGATTTTCTTAAATCAGTGGTTAAATTGTAAACAATTTCAATTTGCTCAAATAAAGTTTTACTTATATCTAAAGCTCCGCATATACCCTGTAAAAGGAAGCTTTTTTAATTTGGATTTGAGAGTTTTATTCTCTTAAATTTTCAGAATCAAATCAATCAGTATTTGTTCTCAAAATCAATGAATAATTGTATTTATTCCGAAAATATTTTGAATTTGTGCAAGTTGGAATTTACGCTGATATGTTTCTAAATCTTTGCTGCATAAGGAAATAATTGATCCAACACTTTGTCCAAATAAATTTGCTCTCTGAATTTACCGAAATACAACTTTGGGAAACAATTTATTGTTTTATTAAAATCAATTCCAGCTTATTCTTTTATTGAAAGCACTTGTCACTATTTCACGCTAAAATTATTACGGAAAAAGCAAGTGCTAAAAATCAAATAATTTACTTGATTTGTTTTAATTTTATGTGTGGCGGTGTTATGTTGTTCACATTATAATTGGTTTTATGGAAATAATTTTATGCAGATATATAATACTTATACTGTTTTAAATAATTTTTAATTGGTAATAAGATTCCAAATTTACTATATAACTGTCACGGTAACATTAAAAGTATTATTTGATTACTTGAATTCTGATAGAAACAATTTATTATCATATTTACAGCAAGATTTCAACATCAGCTTTTATCATTTTAATTGAAAATAATTCAATTTTTTTCTGCTGAACATGTTGCTGCTGTTTCAAATTTGAAATCAATTTGATATATTCTAAAATTAATTGGTATCAAAATCAGTAGGATATCAACCTATAAAGTTATATAAGTTTTGTAAATTCAAATTATTGATGACTTTGTTTTTGAATAGGATTAACCGAATATTATGGAATTAATTTAAAATGTTTTTAAATACAGTTTAACTCAGAATTAAAATTAGAAAAATACTTTTCAACATGAACACCATTATGCAATTAGGTTCAATGTTGAAAAACTTAAAAATAATCTTTCAAACATCCAACTGTTTCTATAAAACTACATAAAAAGAACAATTTCAATAAAAAAAAAAACAAAAAGCAAAAAGAGAAATGTGAAATACATTGAAAAATTAAAATATTTACTCATTTTAAAGCCAAGTGTTCCTACGACAAACTGTGACAATGAGATTAATTCATGCGTGTGGTTGATACATTCGATGCCCTAGTTTCTACAATAACTGTGAAATAAGAGAAAAATAATAATGGGTAATTACTTTCAGTTATAAATTTTGAAAAATTTGGTAAAAATAAATACGGTTGAAATTTAAGTGAATTTTAGCTAGTCAGTGTTTCACAAATTATTATCAATCAAATCAAATATACAAATAGAAAAGAAATTAGATAAAAAAAAATAGAACAATACCAATATCACGATCAAGTACACACAGATCATGACTTTCTAAGAGTGAAATCAAACTTTGGAAAGAGAAACGAAGAAAATACCCTCTGCTAAGGGAAGGAAAGAGGAAAATATAAAAGTCTCAACTTTATTATGATAAGAATAATAATTTCTCATTAACATATTAATTTAAATTTTAAATATTTAACTTTTACAAAAATTTCACATGCACTCCTTAATTTTTCTTTCAAATTTTATTAAACCAAATTTGCTAATAAATAAAAAGATTGAAAAATTATGACCCTCAAATATCATAATGATTAAGGAGAGTAGATGATCTATTGATTATATGTTGTTCTCACGGGGATTTCTAGAACCTTAGAAGTCTTAGCCACGTAATTAGGATAGTACAAGTCTTGTCTTCTAAGTCCGCCTAGTGTTTGTTGTCTTCTAGGTTTGTTCGGTGTTCGCCTACAGCCGAATGGGGGGTATACATGTGATTACACTCTGACACTTAAGTTAGCATTCAATTATCAGAGCTTCAATAATAAGAATTAACTATGCATACCTTTGACCTTCGTTGTCTACTTATTTATAGGGTTCAGAGTTGACTTTCATCTTACGTTATGTAAGTTTTTGCATACTAAGCTTGTCAGTGATTACGTGTACGTTAAAACTTCCATATTTACCTGTGGTAGGAAACTTGTCGATTTAGGGTGACAAGTAATCGCCCTGCTCAAAGATAGGACGATTACATATCATCCTAATCCGCATAGTACACATGTAATTAATAAAGTTTAGGATTATAATACTGTAACCCCACCCACGAAAAGGATAAGAACAACCTCCCCACCTCCGTAAAAGATAAGAATCAACAAAGACACATTTTCACTTTCTCTCTCCAACCATTCTCCACATCTCTCTCCCTTCTCTTTAGATTTTCACCCCCTATACTTTCTCTATTCTAGAATCTGATCAAACCCCGCAGTAGCTGAGGATTCTAGGGTCATTTCAAACCGATCAGAATCTCAAACAGAGTAAGTTCATATTTGCTCTAAAGATCTCTTGTTCTCTATTTTTCGTTAAGTTTTTGTCATCAATATTGATGGGAACAGTTGAGAAAAGTGTTCCTCTCAACTTGGTTAAGGTTATACTAAAAGTTGGTGTTATTTGGAAAACTTGCTCTAGATCCCTAGAGTTAGACTCGTATTATTGCCTGATCGGAGGAATTGATAGGAGATCGTTATCTGAGATAAGGGAAACTAGTAACTTATTTTAGTTATTTACTTTCAAATAGAATCCTAGAATAAAAGACTCGGATATATGATTATCAATGCTCAAATCTTTCTTGCAGGTCTGATTGGTCTTGGAGCACTGATTGAGTTTGGTTATTTATTCTGATTTGGTATGTTTGATTGAACTATTTTAAGTAATGATGTTAGAATGAAACACGTGAGAAAATTTTGGTTGTTGTTTGTTGGAATTGATCTGTTATGTGTGATGACTAATTTGTAGACTTCTATGTAATCATTATGGTTGAAATGAAACCAGTGTACTAGGGGTTGAAAGGAAACCAAGGTATCATGGTTACATACATCTATATGCTTCAGTATGATTGAATTGATGTGGTACATGTGATGATTGAGTTATAGGCTCGTATGTAATAATTTTGGTTGAAATGAAACTAGTGTACTGAGGGTTGAAAGGAAACCAAAATACCGTGGTTACACATGAACCTTTGAATATGATTATTGTTATGACCGAATGATGAATTCATTTGCAATTATTTTGATTGAAATAAAATCAGTGTACTCGGGATTGAAAGGAAATCAAGGTACGGTGATTGTAAATGGATCATTATGAGGTCAATGAATTTGGAATAAAGTATGAAAGTTTGTGATTGAATGTTAAACTTAGTTGTATTTAACTTGAGAATTGATATTTAAATTTGTAAATTTAATCACTTCAATTCTTTTCACTCTTATAAGCTGAAAACATTATTTCGCTAACTTACCCTTGCTTGTCTTATTGTGTTGTCAACTGCGATGATTGTACTATGTACATGAGCAGGTATAGGTTGTGGAGCACCTTAAAGATGATATGGCTTTGAGTTTATTTTCCTTTTGTCTTGTATATATATTTTGATGTAGTTAAAGACTTTATGACCTTAGAATGGTCATTCTTTTTGTCATGTAGATAAGTTTGATGTACCTGAATACTTTATGTAGTACTTTGAATCTTAAATGGATGTTAATACTTGGAAGCAGACAAAAGTTAGTTTAATTGAGAATATTCTTAGATAGTCTCGCTCAAGCAGAAGAATCTCGCTCAAGTGACTTTTGCAGAAAAGTTCACTCTGCAAGTCTCGCCTGAGCGAGCCCTTCGTAAACAAAATAAGATGCTCTCTGGAGTCTTTTTGCCCGGGCGAGAGTAGTTTCGCTCAAGCAAAAATCAAGAGTGCTCTCTGGACTATTTTCGCTCAAGCAACAAATTTCTCGCTTGGGTGAGGTGGATTTTCGCTCAGGCAAAATTATTTTCGCCTAAGCTGAAAAGAAAAAACTTTTTTTCTTCCCTTCTTCTTTTCTTTTCTTCTTAATTTTCTCTTTCCTTCTTTTATTTATTTTTCATGTATTAAATATTTTATGGTTTGAAATTATATTGTGTTTATCTATAAGAGTTGAATGACAAATGCTACTAGAATGACACAGCAAAAGCGTGGTGGGCCCATAACCCACAGGTCCCAGGATCGAAACATTGCTCTGATACCTTAAATGTAACAACCCAAAAATTTTATAGCATTTGTCATTTAACTCTTATAGATAAACACACTATAATTTCAAATCATAAAATATTTAATAAATGAAAGATAAATAAAAGAGGGAAATAAGAAATTAAGAAGAAAAGAAAAGAAGGGAAGAAAAAAAAAATTATTTTTAGCTTGGGCCAAAATAATTTCGCCCGAGTGAAAATCCACCTCGCACGAGCGAGAAATTTGTCGCTTGAGCGAAAATAGTCCAGAGAGCACTCCTGATTTTCACTTGGACGAAAGCACTCCAAAGAACATCTTATTTTGTTTACGAAGGGCTCGCTCAAGCGAGTTGCATCTCACTCAGGCGAGACTTGCAAAGTGAACTTTTCTGCAAAAGTTGTTTGAGCGAGATTCTTCTGCTTGAGCGAGACTATCTAAAAATATTCTCAATTAAACTAGTTTTTGTTTGCTACCAAGTATTAACATCCATTTAAGGTTCAAAATACTACATAAAGTATTCAGGTACATCAAACTTATCTACAACTATCTACATGACAAAAAGAATATCATTTTAAGGTCATAAAGTATTTAACTACATCAAAACATATATTCAAGCATATACAAGACAAAAGGAAAATCAACTCAATGTCATATCATATTTAAGGTGTTCCACAACCTGTACCTTCTCATGTACATAGTACAGTCATCGCAGTTGACAACACAATAAGACAAGCAAGGGTAAGCTAGCGAAATAATGTTTTCAGCTTATAAGAATGAAAAGAATTGAAGTGATTAAATTTACAAATTTAAATATCAATTCTCAAGTTAAATACAACTAAGTTTAACATTCAATCACAAACTTTCATACTTTATTCCAAATTCATTGACCTTATAATGATATATCTACAATCACCGTACCTTGATTTCCTTTCAATTCCCAGTACACTGGTTTTATTTCAATCAAAATAATTACAAATGAATTCATCGTTCGGTCATAACAATAATCATATTCAACCATTCTGAAGCATATAGGTTCATGTGTAACCACAGTACTTTGGTTTCCTTTCATCCCTCAGTACACTAGTTTCATTTCAACCAAAATGATTACATACGAGCCTATAACTTCACCATCACATGTACCACATCAATTCAATCATACTGAAGCATATAGATGTATGTAACCATGATACCTTGGTTTCCTTTCAACCCCTAGTACACTGGTTTCATTTCAACCATAATGATTACATACAAGTCTATAAATCAGTCATCACACATAACAGATCAATTCCAACAAACAACAACCAAAATGTTCTCACGTGTTTCTTTCTAACATCATTACTTAAAACAGTTCAATCAAACATACCAAATCAGAATAAATAACCAAACTCAATCAGTGCTCAAGGACCAGTCAAACCTGCAAGAAAGACTTGAGCACTGATAATCATATATCTGAGTCTTTTATTCTAGGGTTCTATTTGAAAGTAAATAACTAAAATAAGTTACTAGCTTCCCTTATCTCAGATAACGATCCCCTATCAATTCCTCCGGTCAGGCAATAATACAAGTTCAACTTTAAGGATCTAGAACAAGTTTTTCAAATAACACCAACTTTTAGTATAACCTTAACCAAGTTGAGAGAAACACTTTTCTCAACTGTTCCCATCAATATTGATGACAAAAACTTAACGAAAAATAAAGAACAAAGGATCTTAAGAGCAAATATGAACTTACTCTGTTTTAGATTATGATCAGTTTGAAATGATCTTAGGATCCTCAACTACTGCAAGGTTTGATCAGATTCTGGAATAGAGAAAGTATAGAGGGTGAAAAATGTAGAGAGAAGGGAGAGAGATGTGGAGAATGGCAAGAGAGAGAAAATGAAAAGGGTGTCTTTGTTGACTCTTATCTTTTACGACGGTGGGGGTTGTTCTTATCCTTTCCGTGTGTGTGAGTGGGGTTACATTATCCCCAACTACAAAAATTTTTGTCCTCAAAAATTTAGCTTACTATGGAAAAGATTAGGATATGTTGCTCGGATGTCTTCTTCTATTTCCCAAGTGGAATCACTAGAAGTGAGATCCCATAAGACTTTGACCATAAGTATATTTTTTCCACGTAGTTATTTCATCTGAAAATCTAAGATCTTGATTGGCCTCACATCAAAGGAAAGATTCTCCTTCACTTGCACTGAATCTGATTCTAGAATGTGACTTGGATCAGGTTCATATTTCCTTAGCTGAGACACATGGAAAATATTGTGAATATTGGCTAAGGGAGGAGGCAAAGCAAGTTCATACGCAACAAGACCTATCCTTCTAAGGATCTGGTAAGGTCCTATAAACTTTGGAGTCAATTTCTTGGATCTGATCGCTCTTCCTGCACCAGTAAATGGTGTAACTCTAAGAAAGACATGGTCACCTGCAAAAAATTCTAAAGGTCTTCTCTTTTGATCTACATAAGATTTCTGTCTGCTCAAAGAAGTTTTTAATCTTTCTTGAATCTTCTTAACCTTCTCATTGGTTTGTTGTATCAATTCTGGTCCAATCAATATAGTCTCACCATCTTGAAACCAGCATAGAGGTGTCCTACACTTTTTATCATATAATACTTCAAAAAGAGTCATTACAATGCTTGCCTGGTAGCTGTTATTGTAGGTGAACTCCACTAGAGGCAGAATCTCATCCCAACTGCCCAAATAATTTAACACACAAGTCCTGAGCAAATCCTCTAAGGACTAAATAGTTCTCTTTGATTGTTTATCAGTCTGAGGATGGTATGCTGAACTGAGCCTGAGTCCGGTCCCTATAGCTTCTTGAAGTGTTTGCCAGAATCTAGAGGTGAATCTGGGATCTCTGTCTGATACTATGCTCGAAGGGACACCATGCAATCTAATTATCTCCCTTATATAAATCTGAGCCAACTTCTGCATAGATATTCTCAAATCAATCGGTAAAAAGTGTGCAGTCTTTGTCAACCTATCTACAATGACCCATATAGAATCATGCTTCCTCAAAGTATGGGGTATGTGGATCACAAAATCCATAGATATACTATCCTACTTCCACACTAGGATGTTCAATTGAGTTAGCATGCCTCCAGGTTGCTGTCAACCTTGGATTTTTGACAAGTAAGACAAGCAGTAACAAACTTGGCTACATCACTTTTCATACTAGACTTCTTGAGATCTTGATACATTTTGGTCATACCTGGATGTAAACTGAGTTTGCTTTTATGACCTTCAGATAAGATTATTTGTTTTAACTCATGGTCTTTTGGTATACATATTCTCTTTTGAAACCTCAAAATATCATCTGCTCCCAAAGAGAAATCTTTAGCTTTATCTGTGCCCAAAAGACTCAAGATGTTCTACAATTTCAAATCCTCCAATTGTTTCTCCTTCACCCTCTTCAAAAACTCATTACTTATAACAAGCGCATTACAACTAATGAAATTTGAATATATAGAAACCTTCAAATTCAAATTCCTGAAATCTTCAATTAATTCTTGCTCTTTTATCATGAGTGATGACATTTGTATTCTCTTATGGCTCAAAGCATCAGCAACAATATTTGCTTTCTTAAGATGATACATAAGTTGGAAATTATAGTCCTTTAAGAACTCCATCCATCTCCTTTACCGCATATTAAGCTCTTTTTGATCAAATAAATATCTCAAGCTTTTATGATCACTGAATACTTTAAAACTAGCTCCATAAAGATAATGCCTCCAGATTTTTAAGGCAAAAACAACCGATGTCAGTTCCAAGTGATGAGTTAGGTAATTCCTTTCATGCACCTTCAGCTGTCGCGAAGCATAAGCAACAACCTTCTTATTTTGCATCAACACACAACTCAATCCCTGATAGAAAGCATCACAGAAAACATCGAAAGGCTGATTTATATCAGGGATTGTCAAAACAGAGGCGTTAGTTAACCTCCTCTTCAACTCTTCAAAACTTTTCTCACATTGCTCTGTCTATGTAAAAGGGTGATCCCTTCTGGTTAGATGAGTCAAAGGAACAACTATCTTAGAAAAGTCTTCTATAAACCTCCTGTAATATCTTGTTAGTTCCACAAGCTTCTAATTTCTGTAATAATTTTAAGACATTCCCATTAAAGTACAACCTCCTCTTTAGAAGGATCTACTGAGATTCTTAGAGCAGAGACAACATGTCCTAAAAAATGTATTTCAGAGACCCATAACTCACATTTTGAAAGTTTAGCATACAACTGCTTTTCTCTCAAAATGTTCAAAACATTTTTGAGATACTTTGCACGTTCTTCTATTGAATGAGAATATATCAGGATATCATTTATGAATACCACCACAAACTTATCAAGAAAAGGCCTGAAGATTTGATTCGTGTAATCCATGAAATAGTTGGGGCATTGGTCACTCCAAAAGACATAACCAAGAATTCATAATGGCCATATCTTGATCTGAAAGCAGTCTTTTGAACATCTTCTGCTTTAACTAAGATTTGATGATAACCTGAGCGCAAGTCTAGCTTTGAAAAGATAATTGTCCCATGTAGTTGGTCCAACAGGTCATCTATTCTTGGAAGAGGATACTTATTATTGATGATAAGTTTGTTCAAATGTCTATAATCTATGCATAAACGAGATGAACCATCTTTCTTCTTTACTAACAGTACTAGAGTTCCCCGTGGAGAAACACTAGGTCGAATGAATTATTTCTCCAATAAATCTCCCAATTGTTTCTTCAATTCAACTAATTCAGCTGGTGTCATTCGATATGGAGTAATTGACACAGGTCCTCTACCAGGTATGAGGTCTATTGCAAACTTTATTTCTCTTTTAGGTGGAAGTCCTAGAATCTCATCAGGGAATACATCCATAAACTCCTCGACAACCATATTTTTCTAAGTATTATCATCATTCACAGAACAAGCAAAGAGCATGAAATATTTTGCACCCTCATGTACCTCTCTTTCAGTCGAATCTGTATGCTTTCTGATTCAGGAAAAATCAACTTCTTCTCACTGCAGTCTATGAGAATATGGTTAGTAGATAATCAATCCTCTCCTCATAAAACTTTCAAACCCTTCATATGTATGCAGATCATATTGATCTTATACTTTCGTCCATTTATAATTACTGGACACTCAATACATACAGATGAAGTTATAATGATATCTTCTGTTGGTGTGGATACCACCAACTGATCTAACTCACGAACTGGCAATTTATGTTTCTTAACACAATCAACATAAATAACGGAATGAGTTACTCCAGAATTAAACAAAACAGACAACTGTGTACCCAGAATAAAGCAAATACCTTTAACTAGGCTATCAGACTGTGAAGCCTCAACTCCACTAATGGCAAAAACTCTTCCTGCTACTCTGGGTTTGTGCTTGTTGCCTTGCTGCACCTGCTGTCCTCCACTGAGATTTAGAGCTTCAGTCTAGTATGACAATCCTTTGTGACATGACCATATCTGTGACATTTACCACATATTACGTTCAGTGCTGGATTAGGGCAAAATCTAATCGTATGCAGTCTACCACACCTAAAACATTTAACAGTAAGTGGTAATTGAGGATTGGATCCTCCACCACCGAAGGATTGAGGCCTGGAGTAAGGTTTCTTCTTATTTTCATATCTTGGTCTGCTTTTGAAGTGTCCTCCTACCATTTGTGGTTTAACAACTTTGCCACTATTTTTCAAATTTTCCACCATGTTTGCTTTCTCCACTAAAGCGGGGAATTCTCTAATGGAAAATGGAACTACCACTTCCTTAAGCTTTTGTCTCAATCCAAATTCAAACTTTTTGCACCTCCAATCTTCAGTCATAATTTGAGTACTGAACCTAGCCAAATGTTTGAATCTAGTAGCATAATCAGTAACTGAAAGGTTTCCCTGTTCTAGCTGCATAAACTCGATTTCTTTTGCATTTCTAACACTGTTTAGAAAGCATTCTTCCAAAAATCTTACTTTGAAACTTTCCCAGGTAACATTTTCTCCTCTTCCCTCCATCATTTGCTTCATGCCTTTCCACCAAAATTCAGCGTCTTCAGTAAGCATATACACAGAATAAGATAATTTTCTCTCCTCAGGACATTGGGTGGCTTCCAAAATTCTTTCAATGTCTCTCATCCACTGATGTGTTTTATTTGGATTTCCTCCTCCATTGAACTTTGGTGGATTATGTTTTAAGAAATCATCCAAACTCCAGGTATGGTGTTGATGATGAAGAAGAGTCGCTTCTGCTGCTAATCTAGCATTTTCTAATTGATGAAAGGCAGCCTAATGTTCCTATGCCATAGTAGCACCTTACTGCTGTAAGGTTGTTGCCATCATCTCTATTGTTCAAGCTAAACTGGACATATCCGCAGATTGAGGAGGTGTAATTGGCCTACGGGCCATTTTCTAGACATATTAGGAAGGACATTACAACCAATCATAAACTAGTAACCATGTCTTTGAGTATAATAATAATTTTCCAAACATCCAAAATAAAACAAATAACACATACATCATCATCATCACCATTCAAAACTTATTTTTTAATATACACTCAAACATTAAGAATTAAGATAGAAATACATCTTGATTTAGTCATAAGTGTGTACCCTCACCACTCTATCAAGATCATTTTCTTTCTTAATACTTTTATAGACATTCACAAAAATTATCTCAAATCAACATGTATAAAAGAAGCCTAACAAACCCATCACTCTCAGGTCCTCCTAAAGAAGAACTTTCTGATACCATAAATGTAACAACCCAAAAATTCTATAGCATTTGTCATTCAACTCTTATAAATAAACAATATAATTTTAAACCATAAAATATTTAATACATGAAAGATAAATAAAAGAAGGAAAGAAGAAATTAAGAAGAAAATAAAAAAAAGAAAAAAAAATTAACTTGGACGAAAATAATTTTGCCCGAACAAAAATCCACCTCACCCAAATGAAAAATTTGCCGCTTGAACAAAAGTAGTCTAAAATTAAAATTTCACCTTTTCATAAATAAAAAAATGTTTATTTAATAAAATAAATAGTTAAACACATTTTCAGTAAAAATGAAGTACGTAATTTTTCTATTTAAAATAACCATCAAATATATTTATTTAATTTGATAGTATTTCTATTAAACGGTCTGATAGTTCTAAATGGCTTGTGGAAGGCTACCCTTTCCATGCTCTAATTGCCTTGTGGATCAATATCTCTTGTCCTAACAAATTATCACCAATGCTAAGCTTTGTCACCCTTTACCAATTTGCGCAGCAAATGAAGTCCCTCCTTTTTTTAAACTTTTTGTTATTTTCTTTTGTATCATAATTTGTTGAGTTTGAAGGGGCAGAATATACTTACAGAAAAAAAAATCATGATGATGCAAGAGAACAAATATATCTAAATTCAATAAATTCTGGGACACCAGTAAAACAAATATTTACAAGAGTGAAGAAAGAATGCCAACTCATTCGACAAAATTTGAAAGAAAAAAAAAATACAATTGAAATAGTAGAAAGAGTAACCGCATTTGGACGAATTGGTAAAGAGTAGGGAAGCTACGTTGAGAAAGAGTATGAGAAAGGTTACCTTTCTTTCATTGAGAACCACACCTTTAAACTTTAAATACATTCAACAAAATCGTTTCACGAAAACACTATCCAATAAAATCAAATAAAAATATCATAACAAAACTAAAATTAGAATTAAATACACTACCTGAAATCAAACAACTTTAGGAAGGGGAATGGAAACACTGTCGAATAAAATCAAATAAAATACCAGAACAAACATAGTATACAATTAAATACACTACCTGTGAGAAAAGCTTAAAAAGGAAGGAAAGAAGAAAATACAAAACTTCCAAAAATCGTTTTGTTCACATGCAATACAGATGTTTTTGCTAGACATACAGAATATTGTGAACAATTTCAATGCAACATCACCATTGTCCTACTCTGCAATTAGGATCACAAATTTTTCATTTGTTTTTTCAATGTAAAATTCTAATATAAATATTCAATTTTGTAGTTGGCTCTACTAGTGTCGTTTTTCTGCACAAAAAACACAATGTAGTTACATAAATCTATGAACAGTGTAAGTTTGTCATAACCTAGGATTTCTCCTTTCTATTCTAGGGTATTACAATTTTCATTAGAATTTTGCATTGACAGTAAAATTTATGATCATAGTTTTGACATTGGACAAGGGTGATCTTGAATCGAAACTCCCAAAGCATTCTGTATGTTTTAGAACAACATTTGGATCTTATTTTTCTCTTATATTATCATGGCCTTTTCTTTATCCATTAGTATATTATGCTTCTTCATAAATATATATTGATTCAGTATATCCTCCAAACCCAACAAATTTTAGGACACCAACAAAATAAAAATTGATGAAAAGAGTGAAGAAAAAACGCCAACTAATTTAAGAAAATTGAAAACAAAAAACAACAAAAAGATTGACCAAGGAACAAGAATAACCTCGTTATAACCTCATTTGCTGGCAATTAGCAAAGAGTGGCGAAACTTCGTTGTAAAAGGTGATCCGCGTTTGGGATGATTTGTTGCGAACCACATTATTTCTCGAAAACACTACCGAATCAAATCAAATCAAATACCGTAAGAATGCCAGAATCACCATTATATACACAACCTAAAATCAAACTTTAAGAAAGAAATAAAAAAAAGATAGAGTTAGTGTGAATCGTCTGTCTTTATAAATAATTAAAATTTCAAATAAATTACCTTATTAATATGTTATATTAATATGAGAATTAAAAGATATTATTAACATTTTTAAATATTAAATTTATAAGCACTAGAAAATCACGTTGCTTCCAGTATCCACATTAAAATAGTACGATTTGAAACATTTATATAATTTTATAATATATTAAAAGCATTAAAATGGTATATTGTTACGTAACCATATATTTATTTACTGTGTAACCCACTCTTCTTTGCCTCATTGTATAAATAGGATAATTGTAATCTTTTACGATGAATAACAAAAGCTTTATTTTTTTTTCTCTCTTTTATATCTTCTTTCTTAGTTTTCTCATTACTGAGAACATCTTCTACAAGCTAATATGGCTACAACCTTTTCATCTCCTACTGCAACTATGTTTGCTAAACCAAGATTTACTTCATCTATGTCCAAAAATGGTCGTGGTCCGTTTCGAAATCAACATCCTTCAAAAACTAACAGATCTTTTGGTTCAAGAAATCCTAATAAACAATCTTCGACTCCTACTTTCAATTTGCAAAATCCACGCACTCAGTGTCAAATATGCAACAAATTTGGTCACTCTGCATTAAATTGTTGGTATCGTTATGAATCTTCTCCCTCAACAATCAATGCAAATACCTCTCAGTTCACCTCCTCTACACAAGATAACGAAGAAGCATCTATTCTTGGGACTCCATCAACTCTTCATGACCCTTTGTGGTATCCTGATAGTCGTGCCACTAATCATCTTACACCAGATGCATCTACTCTTAATCACAAAACACCATATACTGGATCTGAAATGGTAAAGATAGGTAATAACACAAGTTTGTCCAAAAGAACATTGGTTTTGCCACTTACACTACACCAAATTTTTCTACCAAATTTTCTTTGACTCACTTATTACATGTGCCCTCCATATCTAAAAATCTACTAAGTGTGTCCAAATTTGCTCGTGATAATCATGTATTTTTTGAGTTTCATGTTGATCATTGTCTTGTCAAACATCAGGAAACAGAGCAGACTCTTCTTCACGGAAAGGTTAAGGATGGCCTATATGTGTTTCAAGATTTCATTCCTACTAATAAACTTTCGGTGAATACATCATCTGTTGCACCAAACATAGACTTGTATACTTTATGGCACAAACGCTTTGGACATGCAAATTCCAATGTTATTCATCGTATAATGAAACAGTGCAATCTTCATATACCTGCCAAACAACAATTTTGTGATACTTGTGCAATATCTAAAGCTTATCAATTACCATTTACAGATTCTGCTACTGTTTATACTTCACCTTTAGAATTAGTTTTCATTGATATATGGGGTCCTTCACCTGTTCCTTCATCAAGTTGTGCACGATATTATATAGCTTTTCTTGATGCTTATACAAGATATGTTTGGTTATATCTAATTCAAAATAAATCTCAAGCCATAACCGTTTTCAAATCTTTTAAACTATATTCAGAAAAAAAAATTGGTTTTCCAATAAAGAGTATTCAAACTGATAACACAAAAGAATTTCTTGTTTTTCGTTCTTTTCTTGATGAACATGGGATCCAACATCGCCTAACCTGTCCACACACTCATGAGCAGAATGGCTCAATTGAGAGGAAACATCGTCATATCACAGAAATGGGATTATCCCTTCTAGCAGGTGCTAATCTTCCTTTAACTTTTTGGGGTGAAGCCTTTTCTACTGTTGTTACAATTATCAATGTTCTTCCAACTATGGTGTTAAAGTATGATAATTCATATCAACTATGGTTTCATAAAGAACCAAATTATAAGTTTTTTAAAACATTTGGGTATGCTTGTTACCCACTTTTAAGACCGTATAATTCCAAAAAGTTTGATTTCAAATCCTCACTGTGTATATTTCTAGGCTACAAAACAAAGGCTACAAATGCTTAGCTCCAAATGGTAAAGTGTACATGACACGACATGTACTTTTTAATGAAGCACTTTTTCCATATAATATGCAACAAAATCCTTTTATTACCCCACTTGACCAATCCAATCAATCTTTTTCTGATACTCCAATTTTAACTATTTTACAGCCTGCTCCCAATACCGATGACTCACATAATACTGTTAATGTAAATCAAAACAATTTTGTACCTTCTGCCCCTTCTGTGTCTTCTATGCTTTCTTCTACACCTATTTCTTCTGCAGATACTAACAATGAAAGTAGACATCAAAATGAACATCATATGATCACACGATCCAAAGCAGGAATTTTCAAACCTCGCCTCTTCAATGCTTCCACTGATTTATCAATACCAGCATCTGTTAAACAGGCTCTACAGATACCTCATTGGTACAAGGCTATCCAGGATGAGTATAATGCACTGATAGAAAACAACACATGGTCTCTCACTGAACTTCCTAAAGGTGCTACACCTATAGGATGCAAATGGATATTCAAAATCAAATATAATGCAGATGGCACATTCCAACATCACAAAACATGTTTAGTTGCCAAGGGATTTCACCAACAACATGGTTTTGATTATTCAGAAACATTCAGTCCAGTTGTTAAACCATCAACTATACGCATAGTGCTCACTGTGGTTGTTTCAAACAATTGGCCAGTCCATCAAATAGACATAAATAATGTCTTTCTTTATGGGGACTTGAAAGAAACTGTGTTCATGCTTCAACCTCCAGGACTTGAATCTGCTAATCACTCTCTTGTTTGCAAACTTAATAAAGCCATTTATGGCCTTAAACAAGCACCACGCTCATGGTTTCATAAGCTAAGTGCTACTCTTTCATCTCTTGGTTTTTCATCAACAAAGAGTGATTCTTCTTTATTTGTTAAGTTTCATAAAACTCATATAATGATGGTTCTAATATATGTTGATGATATCATTATCACAGGAACCTCTACGTCTGATATTCAAGCTCTTATTTCATGTCTTCGTCAACACTTTACTTTAAAGGATATGGGCAGACTTCACTATTTTCTAAGCATAGAAGCTAGTTGGACAAATAATGGTGACCTTCATCTGAGTCAAACCAAATATATAAAAGATTTTCTCAACAAATCTAATATGTCTTCAGCAAGACCACAACCATCACCAATGATATCTTCTACTCACATTGCTCAAGTTGGTTCTACAACTTTCTCAGACACTTCTCTGTATAGATCTATAGTTGGATCACTTCAATATCTTCTTCTAACTCGTCCAGAAATTTCCTATAGCGTAAATAAGGTGTGTGAGTTCATGCATAACCCTCAAGAACACCATTGGAAGTCTGTCAAACGTATTTTACGCTACTTAGTAGGAACTATACACCATGGTTTTCTTCTAAGAAAGAGTCCTCATCTTCATATCCAAGCCTTTGCTGACGCTGATTGGGGTTCAGACCCTGATGACCGAAAATCCACCACAGGCTACACAGTTTACCTTGGAATAAATCCTATTTCTTGGTCTTCTCACAAGCAAAAAGTTGTTTCAAGAAGCAGCACTGAAGCTGAATATCGTAGTGTAACAGCTACCCTTGCAGATATTAAGTGGGTTTCAAATCTTCTCCAGGAACTTCATCTATCTTCATCTACACCAAAAATATATTCGGATAATCAAGGAGTTGTTCTTCTAGCAGCAAATCATGCACTCCAAAACCAAACACTTCAAACTTGACCTACATTTTGTGCGTGACTCTATTCAGACGAAACAACTGAGTTTATCCCACATTCCTGGAACTCTTCAAATTGTGGACATTCTAACTAAACTACTCTCTGGATCATCTTTTATTCGCTTACTGCGATAAATTAATGATTATTAATATCCCAACCATTAATTTAAGGGGGGGTGTTACGTAACCATATATTTATTTCTCTACCGTTATTGTATTACTGTTACTGCATTACGTAATCCACTCTTCTTTGCCTCACTGTATAAATAGGATAATTGTAATCTTTTACAGTGAATAACAAAAGCTTTATTTTCTTCTCTCTCTGTTTTATATCTTCTTTCTTAGTTTTTTCATATATATATATATATATTGCAAAAATGATATTACAAATATGTGATTATTCTGTAAGCAAAAAACGTTGTTTAATTTTGTTTTATTAAATAAAGAACTTATTTCTAATTAATTTAAAGTTAAAATTTTCTAATTAAAAGGAAACACAATTAATTTTAAAATTATATATTGCCTTTATGTAATAATATAAATATATGTAATTGATAATTTATAGGCCTAATTATAATTTTGATATTGTATTTTAAAAAATTTATAATTTTATAAATATATGTAATTGATTGTTTATAGAATTGTTCTCTTTTTTCACTATTTTATGTTTAAGCTTGTTTTGTTTTTCTATTTTCTTTTTTTTTTCTCTTTTTTTTTTTTTTTACTATTTTTTTTTTAAGTTTTTTTTTTTTTTTTTTTTTTTTTTTTTTTTCTCTTTTTTTTTTTTTTACTATCCACATCACATACTGTTTATGGAGTTTGACATCAAAGCTTTGAGGATTAACTTTTTTTTTTTTTTCAATGAATCTACACTCGATTTGTGGTTAGATTATGAATTATTTGACATTGTTTTTCAAATGATGAAATTTCGATCTAAGAATTGTTAGTGTAGAAAAATTATTTGACTAAACAATAATCTTTAATCAATGAGTTATTGATGGTATGAATTTTAGCTATATTGTTTAGTGTTATATTAATTAATTTAAAATCAATTTAACTGGTGATAATTAATATTTTAATAAACGTAAATAATTAATCTGTTATAATCTCGTTACTAATTTTATTGTTTTTAATTCTGTTCCAGTATGTTTAATGCATCCTTAATTTTATTTTCTTAAAACAAATTGTCTTATTTTCTTTTATATATTTTAAATGTTTGACACATAAGATGTGTTTGAGAAATTGTTAACGGTCCATTGATTAATTAATCCTAGAATTGAATACATAAGATGCGTTTGAGAAATTGTTAACGGTCAATTGATTATATCAAATTAATAGAATTGAATGCAATCCTACCATTATTTAAATTAATCCTAGAATTGAATGCAATCCTACCAATTATTTAATTATTTTAGGTATAGTACAGCCTAAATATCAAGCCTTCAATAATCATATTAGAGTCGAGAATATTTCTTGATATGGTTATTTTATTTTGTTAAGATTTCATTTTGATTTATTTTATTGCTTTTATTTTCTTTTATTTACTTTTCTTTATTTTTCTTTTATTTGCTTTCATTTAATTGGTTTTGATTTTCTTTTAGCTTATTTGATTTGTTTTGATTTTATTTTATTTGCTTTATTTCGTTTGATTTTATTTTGCTATTTGTTTTGGTCACTAAAGTTTTGTAGTGTGAGTCGTATTAGCCATTAATTTGTTATGTAGATTTTGAAAAATTAAATTTCATAAAAATAACTACCGAGGAAAGTTTGAGTTGATATTTTTCCAAAACACCTTTATTTCATCGTAAACATAAATTTGTTAGCTATTGAATGTTTCACAGATCATTACCAATCAAATCAAATACACAAAAATACAAAAGAAATTAAATGAAAGAACCATAAGCAATACCAGAATCCCAATCAAATGCATAAATTAATGATTTTCTGTTTGCTGAATCTAACTTTGGAAAGAGAAATGAATAGATTTATAAAGGGAAGGAAAGAGAGAAATAAAAAAGTTCCAAATTTATTATTATAAGAACAATAGTTTCCCATTTATATATTAATTTAATTTTTACAAAAAAAATTCACATACATCCCATAAGTTTTCTTGCAACTTTTATTAAATCAAATTTTCTAATAGATAAAAATAATATATATCCATGACGAGTAATAAAACTTTACAAAAATAGAATCTTTTCTACATAAACAATTATTAAATAATTTATCGTCATATGAAATTAATAAAGTTTAGTCTACCAGTATAAACTAATAAATTATATATATCCATGACTAGTAATAAGACTTGATACAAATTGTGTTAAAAATATAATCTTTTCTATATAAATAAAGATGACATAATTTAGCGTCATATGAAATTAATAAAGTTTAGTACACTAGTATAAAATAATAAACTAATATTATACTGTGATGATTACCCTAAAATTATACTATTAATGTTTGACCAGACATATTTGAAAATTTAAACAATTATATGATGATTGTACATCAAAATTATTGTCATAAATACAATACAACATATTATGATAATTGTTACCATATTAAATTTATAATGATGATTTATATAATCAAATTATCGTCACAAACAACACAGGATGATAGTTTCATTTTAACCATGGTCGTATCCATTCTATAATAACAAATATAACTAGTAATGGCATAAAATTGTGTATTTATCGTATTTATATCTACATGAATAAATCGCATTAACAAAACACTCAATAATTTTTTTTAATTTTTTTATTTGTTTCATTTCATTTTTATAAATAAAAATATGTATAATTATAGTTTTCAAATTATAAACCAAACACATTTGATCAGGCAACCATAAAAAGTAGATAATATTTTTAACAGATAAAAAAATAACAAAACTAATGATTATTAAAAATTAATAAAAAAATACATGGAAAAATAATTTAGAACCAAAATTACAAATTTTATAAAATAAAAAATTATAATTATACCTTATAAGTTGTTAATTTCATATATTTATACTATTAAAAAAAAAAGAGATACATAATTTTGTATTACTTGGTTTCTTCTTTTTAATTAGATAATTTTAAATGTTAATATATAAAAATAATTTTTTATTTTAAAAATAAATAATTGGGCATCTTTTTACTAATAAATAATTACAAAACTTATTTATAAGGTTAATCTATTCACAAATTTTAATAATAGTTTTTCGGTCTCAAATTAATATAAAGTATTGATGAAATAATATGATTTGAAATATTAATTATTTATATTTGTAAAAGAATAATAATAATAATAATAACATGTTGATAAAAGAAAAAATAATCAATAATAATATTATAACCTTTTACAGACAAAACTAAAATAATCTCTATCATAAAAACTATAATAAAAGATAATTAGAATAAATAACATGTTATTTACATTTTTAACCCTTTGAATCAATTAAAAACTATTTAATATTAATATATTAAAAAAAGTAAAAGAAATAACTCTCATCACTAAATTTTGACAGTCAATTAAGAAAAAAATCTACCGAGGAAGTTAAATAAGTAATAAGGAAACTCGGAAAGTAATATTCTTGTTATAATAAATTTGGAAATTTTTGCATTTCGCTCTATGTTAAATAAGGAAACTGGGAAAGTAATATTCTTGTTATAATAAATTTGGAACATTTTGCATTTCCCTCTTCCCTCCAATTCGAACCGACCCTCTCTCACACTAGCTTATTCATTTTTCTTTTTAAACTTTGATTTTAGAGTATTGAGAGTTGTGTATTTGTCAGTGATTCTAATAATATTCAGGTATTGTGTTCTTGTAAAACCAATTTGTTGAAGGCAAAGGTGTGGTTCGCAATGAATCTTGAAAGGGGTAATGTTTCTCCCACTCTAGTTGCCTTGATCGTGGATCAATTTCTCTGTCACCATGGATTCTTCCTAACCCGGGCCACCTTTCGCAACGAAGCTTCACTACTCTTTGCCAATTTGCCAGCAAATGAGGTTACTTTTTCAACCTTTCTTTTATTGCTTTCTTTTCTCTCAAATTTTCACGTATGAGTTCGTGTGCTTCTTCACTCTAGTCAATTTTTGTTTTCTTGGTGTTTTGGTGTTTCAGAATTTGTGGAGTTTGGAGGCGATACTTAATCAGTATATATTTATGAAGAAGCAGAATATTCTTGTGGAGAAAGAAAAGGTGATGATGACGCAAGAGAAAAATAGAATTCAAATGTTATTGCAAGATATGCAGAATGCAGTGAACAATTTCAATGCAAGATCACCTTTGTCTAATGCTGCAACCGTGATTACAAATTCTACAGTTATCCCTCCAATAGAAAATTCTAACAGAAATCTTTCAGGTAAGTGCACAGTCTCTATAGTTATTAACGAATTAAAATATAGTTATCGTTACTTTTTTTTTTCAATTTTGAGTTCTTTTTATCTTTAACCGGTTTATATTTTTTTCCATCTTTGTTAGTTGGGTCTACTAGTGTCGTTTTTCCTGCACAAAACACAATGTCGTTGCCACATAAACCGATGGAAAATGTAAGCTTGTCATCACCAATGATTCGTTTGTTTGACAAAAAGAGAAAAGATACTCCAACAATAGACGGGCCTACAGTTGCAAAGAAACCTCGTGGTAGACCACCCGGCAGGAAAAATAAAGTCAAAGGTATATAATTGTTTGTTTCTATAAAATATATACTCAGTTTTCATATGTCATCAATTATATTTTTTAATTTATCCTCATTTCCAGGTATAAACACAATGTTCCCATCTCCTAATAACAAAGTAGATTTTGGATCCAATTCTGTAACAACACAGTCATTGGTCGGGAGTGCACTGGGAGGATCAGATATTTCAACTGTTGCAACATGTAATGGGGAGGCCAGTACCCCTTCTTACAATGTGATTTCAACCAATAGAGTTATGGTTGAACCTATAAAGCAAATGGTTTATAAAGAAGACGATCATGGCAATTCTCCAATTGAGGCACATAGTGATCAAACAAATAAGGAGAATGAAAACACCACAAGTACGAGGGATACGGACAAAACAAATATGAGGACATTGGACAAGTCATTTCTAGATGAGATTCTTACTTCTGATTCTGATAAAGAAGGAGACAATTGGGCGTATCTTGATTTTTCAAACATGGGATTGGACGACTGGCTCAACATTGATTTTTCAACGTTTGAAGATGACTCATTCACTAAAATGTCAAGAGATATAGAAATCCCAAATCAAGAATTTTTTGATAGTCTAGCTTAGGGGTAGTGCTTAAAGGTATGTTTTAATTTGAAATTTTGTGTCATAGTGGACCTGCAGTTTTTCTTAATTTGGGATTTGCAGGATCCAGTAGGAATAAGTCATTGAAAATAGTCCATTTGAAAAGTTGTCATGAAAGTTTACCCTAAATAATAAACTTTTCAAATTCGTTGGTCTAAGCCTTTAATTGTGTATTTTTGTTTTCGTTCAAGAATAGAACTAGAACTGACTTTCTTCAAGTCTGACTTTGATTACTGTGATGGATCGAATCTTACTAAGTTTCATTGTTATATTGATATTTAAGATAAAACATACATTCACTTTCCTTTCAATTCAGGTTACTACTCTTTAGTTCGTTAGTTTGATGTAATGCTTACCTATACTTTGAACTAGCATAATTTGAAAGAAAAAAATCTAAAGAAAAAATGACAATGACCAAAAGTAATTATTTAAATTGTAACAAACATATTGAATTTGGTTCAACTTGAACATACAAAGAATATACTGTTATTGATGAACAGAAAGAAATATTGGAGAGTTAGACGCAATACTAACTCTACAACTGAGTAACCGTTTCACTCAACACTTTAGTTATAGGCAATATGCCTTATTTCCCTAATTATTCCCGTTTTCAATTAACTAATTCTAATTACTCTACTAACATAACTATAGTTCTACCAATATTCCAACTAAATGAAGCCTGGTGACCAAGACCACTCTACCCTGCAATTCAAAGTAGCTTTCACTCCTCCTGGATCAAACACAAGCATGCAAATTCCCTCATGCTCCTCCAGCGCTCTGTTTGTGCAGGTATTTTCTTGCCATCAAAGAGCATTGGAGCACCTAGTCAACTGAGAAGACCTTTGGCATTGTTGTTAAAAGAAATTATTGATAGACAAAGTGTGTAGATCAACAAATTATTACACACCAGGTGTAACAATTGAATACATTGCCAATTTTTCTTTTGTTAGCTTGCAAACCAAACACTTTATTTTGATATCATAACTTGTACTGGGTACGAAATTGAGTTTGTTACTTTAGGGGGTATATTACTATAAGATTGAAACTCTTATGCATTGGTTCTTGTGTGAAGTGTACACTGAATTTGTTATCACTTCTTTTGTGTGGACTACTGTAGGATAGGATTTTCCATTTCAATTCAGAAGGCATAACAACCCACAGTGGAATCAACACTATTCGGAGCATATTAAGTTTTAAATAGCTGTTATTACTGGTAAAAAAAAAACAGTACGGGTAGTTATCACACATACAAACTGAAAACCCTTATATATAGGGGTTCTCACCATTGCAAACTACAGAGAGATGAAATATACAAAAATACATAATAACACATACAAAATAATATACAGAGTTGAAGTTTGTTTTTACCTCTTTTTTCTTCTGTTTCTTCTTCCTCTTCAGTGCGCCTCCTGCTCCAGTACCAGCATCTTCTACATTTCTTGATCTTTCCAGTATCCCTTCGTCTCCTTCTCGATCGCCTCTCTTTTGCATGAAAATATCTTCAGACAGCCCTGATTTTTCTCCAGCTTTCCATGACCTCATAACCCTAGCAGAGAGTGAGAATTGATTCTGTGAGAAATAAAGTGGTGAAAAGGTGAACTTGTGAGAAAAAAGGAAAACGTTGTTAGAAGCATCTGGAAGTAGTGACGTGGCATTCAGAATAAAACGTTGGGTAAAATTTTCTTTGGGCTTTGGCTTTTTATTATGTGGAGGACAACAAAGTTTGGTAGTCTTGTATTGTTTGATTTAAATCTGTCATAGGAGATCTCGTGATGAGACTAGAGAAATAACAAAGAAACATGGAGTGAAGGAGACACCATTAAAGTTTAAAGCCTTCTGAATGAAGAATATTATGAAAGGAAGAGAAATTATAGGCCAGAATACCTTACTGAAAGTTACGAACAAACCAAGAATCTACAAGAGTACTACCATTACACTCCTGAAACGTTCCTCTTTTGTAGGATGATCAACTTAAATTCCTGTTTGTAACTATTGAAACAATTAGAATTCCCTACTATATAACCCTTCTTTTGATGGATCTGTGGTGGGAACTGAAAATGTGTCATAACTCCATTTACTCGTGATAGAATTGGCTCAGGTGATGTTATTGTAGCTGCTATTCTAAGAAAGCTAACCACTTGCCCAGAGATGTTTGAAAACCAAGATGTTTTGGAGAGACAACTACGCTTTGTTGTTGCAGTAGAGCCCAATGGACTATTGGTGCTGTTAGAGGTTTTCCTACTGAAAGTGCTACTCATAATCTGAAAGAACGAGTTTACGTGTCTTCAATGTGGTGATAAATTGTATGTGTAACTTAAATAGAGCTTAGAAGAGTCCTAAGGCATTAGTCGGTAGTTATTGTTTGTTATTTATTTGAACTGTCCCAAAGTGTTCCATCTGAAATACGGGAGCAACACTTTCTTTAGCCTTATGCATTGTGTGTGTGTGTGTATATATATTGCACATATACGTGGTGTGGGCTTGACCCATTTTTTGATAGTCCAGCTTAGGGGTAGTGCTTAAAGGTATGTTTTAATTTGAAATTCTTTTGACACAAAGTGGACTTGCAGTCCCTCTTAATTTGGCATTTGCAGGGTCCAGTAGGAATAAGTCATTGAAAATAGTCCATTTGAAAAGTTGTCGTCAAAGTTTATCCTGATTAATAAACTTTTTAAATTCGTTGGTCTAAGCCTTTAATTGTGTATTTTTGTTTTCATTCAAGAATAGAACTAGGGCTGACTTTCTTCAAGTCTAACTTTGATTACTGTGATGGATCTAATCTTATTAAGTTTTGTTATATTGATATTTAAGATAAAACATACATTCACTTTCTTTTCAATTCAGGTTACTATTCTTTAGTTCGTTAGCGTGATGTAATGCTCACCTATACTTTGAACTAGCATATTTTTGAAAGAAGAAAACATAGGTTAGAAATCTAAAGAAAAAATGACAATGAACAGAAGTAATTATTTAAATTGTAACAAACATATGGAATTTGGTTCAGCTTGAACAAAGAATATACTGTTATTGATGAACAGAAAGAAATATTGGAGAGAGTTAGACGCAATACTAACTCTCCAACTGAGTAACCGTTTTACTCAACACTTTAGTTATAGGCAATATGCCTTATTTCTCTAATTATTCCGTTTTCAATTAACTAATTCTAATTACTCTACTAACATAACTATAGTTCTACCAATATTCCGACTGAATGAAGCCTGGTGACCAAGACGACCCTACCCTGCAATTCAAAGTAGCTTTCACTCCTCCTGGATCAAACACAAGCATGCGAATTCCCCCATGCTGCTCCAGTGCTCTGTTTGTCAAGTATTTTCTTGCCATCAAGCACTGGAGCACCTAGCCAACTGAGAAGACGTTTGGCATTGTTGTTAAAAGAAATTATTTATAGACAAATTGTGCAGATAAACATATTATTACACACCAGGTGTAACAATTGAATACATTGCCAATTTGATTGTTGTTACATTTCTTTTGTTAGCTTGCAAACCAAACACTTTATTTTTATATCATAACTTGTACTGGGTACGATATTGAGTTTCTTACTTTAGGGGGTATATTACAATAAGAGTGAAACTCTTATGCATTGGTTCTTGTGTGACGTGTACACTGAATTTGTTGTCACTTCTTTTGTGTGGACTACTGTAGGCTAAGATTTTCCATTTCAATTCAGAAGGCCTAACACCCCACTGTGGAATCAACACTGTTCAGAGCATATTAAGTTTTAAATAGCTTGCTATTACTGGTAAAAAAAGAAAAAAAAAACAGTATGGATAGAAAACTCTTATATATAGGTGTAAACTACACAGAAATGAAATAAAAAAAAATACAGAACAACACAGTTGAAATTTGTTTTTACCTCAGTTTCTTCTTCTTCTTTAGTGCGCCTCTTGCTTCAGTACCAGCGTCTTCTTCATTTTTTTATCTTTCCAGTACCTCTTCGTCTCCTTCACGATCACCTCTCTTTTGCAGCAAAGATCTTTAGACAGTCCTGATTTTTCTTCAGCTTTCCATGACCTCGTAACCCTAGCAGAGAGTGAGAGTGAGAAGATTTTTCTGGAGCTTTCCATGACCTCGTAACCCTAGCAGAGAGTGAGAAGATTTTTCTCGAGCTTTCCATGACCTCGTAACCCTAGCAGAGAGTGGGAACTGATTCTGTGAGAAATAAAGTGGGTGAGAAAGTGAAGTTGTGAGCAAAGAAGCATCTGAACCAGTGACGTGCATCTGGTATTAGGAATAAAACGTTGAGTAAAATTTTATTGGGCTTGTTAATGGGCGTTCGTTTTTATTATGTGGAGGACAACAAAGTTTGGTAGTCTTATTTTGCTGTTGCAGAAGAGCCCAATCCACTATTGGTGTTGTTAAAGGTTTTCTTACTGAAAGTGCTACTCAGAATCTCAAAGATCAAGTTTACGTGTCGTCAATGTATGTGTAACTTAAATGAGTCCTAAGGCATTAGTCGGTAGTTATTGTTTGATTATTTATTTGGAACTGTCCCAAAATGTTCCATCTGAAATACGGGAGCAACACTTTCTTCTTGTTCGTATTGTTTTTTATTATGTGTAGATAAAATATACTTTTTATTATTTTCTTGATCCTCTATTTCTAGTATATATATTGTGCATATACGTGGTGTGGGCTTGATCCATTTAATTTAATAAAAAAATATTAAATTAAAATGAAAAATTATTTAATTATTTATCATAATTATTTTTTAGAAAAGTAAATTTATTGATGAAAAAAAAAGAGAATACAAATTTTATGGTAAGCGTTAAAATTGAATTGAAAAAAAAATCTAAAGTATTTTGTATAAAATATTAAATAAAAATTCTTGATATTAAAATGAAAAAATGTAAAAATATTAAGAAAAAATAAAAAATGAGATAAATATAATTTAGTAAAGAAAATAATAAGTTAAAAGTAATTACCATTATATAATTATTAAATTGATTAAAAGTAACTACCATTATCAAGTCATTCTCTACACTTTGGTCCATGGTTTTTATCAACCTTGCTTACAATAAAATTAATTTGACTTAGGTTATTTTATTTTTCTATATATATGTGCATAAACTTTTTGAAATTAAGGTTATTGTATTATTTCTTATAGCTAAATATAAAAATAATTCAAAATGATTTTGCTGCACACAATCTTGATTTGATTTGTTTCTAAATTTGAAAAACATATTAAAGTGTCTTTCACACAAATATCAAAATTATATTTTATAGCATGTTGTGATTTAATGTTCAAATTTGTTCATAATGAAATTATTCAAATTATTATGAAATATTTAAATGTGATTAATTGTTTCAAATCAAATATATCTTGTGTTGTTTAAAATATTTTTATGTGCACATAAAGTCAGTTTTAATGCAGAATCAAGAATAGAATTTGTTCTTCCAACGACTAGTTTTTACAAACCTACATATAGAGGAACAATTTCAAGTTGAAGAATATAATAAGCAAAAGGAGAAATACATTGTGCAACGCATTGAAAAAAGATTAGAGTATCTTTTGAGTGCCTATTGTCAAACTACTATTGAGAGCATATAGAGTTTTGGGTTATGCGAAACCATTGTGTAATTCTTCACCATTGTGAAGTAGCCCTTGTGAGTTTTCATTGTTATCTCTTTTGACAGTGTTTCTTTCGATCTTGAGTGTTTTTATCACGGAGGAGATTGAGACTGTTGTAACTTGGAGAGGTTTGTGTACTCGTTATAACCTGGAGATGTTTGTGTACTCGTTGTAACTTGGAGAGGTGATAATACTTGTTCTAATTAGTAGATAAGTGAAAGCTCTTAAGCACTCACTTATGGAGACTGGATGTAGCTCAAGTTTCAATGAACTACAATAAATCTTGTGTGTCTTGGATTTAATTTTATCATTATCTTGTATGCCTTTTATTGTCACTTATTTATTATCCGCTGCGAATCGAGTTTGTAGACTCCATTCAACCCCTCCTTCTAGAGCCAATTGCACCTTCAAAGTTTATTTTGTCAGTTACCTAAGCATATGTAAGAACCTTCGTGAGTGGTGCATGACAATCACAACAAAACCCCAAGGGCATGTTCAAGTTGACAACATGGAAGATGAATTTCCATATCAAGCTGGTGAGATGCCTAACAACCGATGTAAAAGGTCCTTACATTGGTTCTAACTTACCATCGATGTAATATGTATCATTTTTATGCTCTCTTTAAATGTTATCTTACATCGTTGTGTTTATAACCGATGTAATATTGGTATATTTTACATCGGTTGAAGAATCGATATAAAAATTCATGAACTTTCTACATCGTCCACATCAACATCGATTGTGGAACTAATGTAAAAAAACTTTCAAAACTAATGTAGAATCCCATTTTTTTTATTAGTGAATGTTTATTGTCAAATGATTGGTTCACTTTCTTACCTTACAACATCTAGTCTTGATATAATGTTTTTTTTAATGCTTGTGTCCATTTTTCTAGTCTTACCCATACCAAATCCATTTAATTGTTGTTAAATGAAATCTTATTACCCCATAGGAACAACTAACATTGGTCTTTGCTTTAAGCGAAAAATAGCTTTAGGTTCTTGAGATATTGTGATGCAAACTACGTTGGAGATAGAGTGGAAAGAAAAGGCAAAAGTAGAGGATGTCACCTCATTCTTGGGAATTTGGTGTTATAGGCAAGCAAGAATCAAGGAATGATAACTCTTTTAATAGTATAGGTATAATACATCTCAACTACTAGTTATTACTCTTAACTGCTAGTTATTGCTCTTAACTGCTCTCATAAAACATAATTTAGAGTACTACAACATCCTTATACTTTTGTTGCATTAACATTGTTATTAATCCTTCTAAAATTCTCGTCTTGCATTCATGATCCAAGCATATTGAAATTAAACACCTCTTTATAAAGGATCATGTTGAAAAAGGGATTATAGATTTACAACTTATACCTATAGATGATCAACTTGTTGATGTATTTAAAAAACTCCTAGTAGAATGTATACTTGTTTGTCTATGACATCTACTATGCATGACCTTCATAAGGAAATGATTTATTCCAAAAATGAATGTGCTATAATTATTTGCAATAAAAAACACTTAGATTGAGTTGCTCATGTGTCATATGTATGAAGCATCTAATGACTTAACTTCAGATTATCTAAATGCAAAGATATGTTATGTGTTTTGTGCATGTATATATGTCTAAAGTTAACGATGAAAGTTATAGGTGAACTCTACAAAAGGGTTAAATAGAGATTTAAAACAGTTTAAAAAGTTTTTCTGAAAGACGATATCAATAGACAATCTAGAGGGATTGTCTACTACTTTTGAAAATAACTTTCAACTTAGTTAATACTTGATTTTTATATTAACGTACTCTAACTTAGTTCCGTCCAATTCTTCTTTAAGAAACTCTTAAAGGGTTTCACAATGTTATGAATATTATATCAAATATTTTTCAATGTCACTTTTATCTTACAATGAATACACAAAGTCAATCACTATCTCCTTTATTTCATTTAAGACAAAGAGAATATAAATATAAACACTCCTTGTTTGAGGGATCTTCAAAAAAGGGAAGGGTTTATAAAGAAAGATCGCTCTAGTTTAATGATCATCAAATGATTTATATAAGTTTAACTAAAAGGAAGCATACATGCACAACATATAGTATAATTTTATGTGAGAGAATTATTTTGTTTTGGATTGACTTCCATTTATATATGTCTTGAATAAGATTATCGAAGTTTGTGAGCAAACTTTTTGTTCATGAATTAAAGCTTTAGCAGAGGTTAACAGTCTTTTATATGACATTGTTCTTTATAGCACTGAACTTGATATATTTAAAATACCTTTCATATTGCATATCCCTTTCTTGTATTTAAAACACAAAATATAGCATAAATCACATAATGGTGTGGTCTATTGTGACAAACTCCAATTTGATGTTTTTAATAGTTTAAAAAATATTAATTAATCATCTTAAGTAGAAAAAGAGTCTATTGCATCATCTAATCATGATCATGCTTACATATGTTATGTTGATAGATCATTGTATACATGTTTTTTTCTCTTTAGAGATTAGACTTTGCATCTAATTTTTTAGTAGCATGTTCTTCAATTTGTCTACCTTTCTTATAGACCCTATAAGCCAAGTCCAAAAAAGAAAGAATAATTAGCAAGTGAATCCAAAATGACTAAAAAATTATCAATCTATAATAACAAATTTCCTAGAAGTAAATTTAGGGTGAAAGAAAAATAATAAAATATAACTTATCTTCACATAATAAAAAAGAATTCGAACGAAGATGGAATGTATAAGGCTAAAGGAAAGTGGGTTGTTTCTACATAGATGAGAACAAAACAAAAATGAGAGAATGAGAAACAAAAAAAAAAAAAAAAAAAAAAAAAAAAAAAAAAAAAAAAAAAAAAAAAGAAGACA
>Ga0209489_103063_pt1 | contig 33070 bp, 14 predicted proteins | sample SiratrowhiteBW_FD_187527 | JGI IMG/M metagenome (GOLD analysis project Ga0209489, IMG submission 187527) | Root nodule microbial communities of legume samples collected from California, USA - Siratro white BW (SPAdes) (version 2) | ecosystem: Host-associated > Plants > Roots > Nodule | place...
TTATTATTTATATTAACATTATTATTATATGTTTTTTAATATATAGAATATTATTAATACTTCTATTCATATTATTTATATTTACATTAATAATATTTTTAATATTACTATATTATTATCAACGTTATTTATATTTATATGAAAAATGGTTTTAATATTATTAATATTTTTTTTATATTATTTTCAGTTATATTAAAAATATTTGTGATATTATTATTATTATTATTATTATTATAGTTAATAATAATATTATCAATAATGTTATTACTATTAATGTTAACATTAGTATTCTTATTTATAATATTATTATTATTAATGTTATTTTTATTACCCGTATTAATATTATTAATAATATTAGTATTTTAAATTTTATTAATTTATTATTGTTATTATGAATCTTAATAATAATATTATCATATAGATTGTCTGGTGCAGTTGTCAAAGGCTTCCTTCAATATTCAAAGGTCCTAAGTTCAACTCATTAATAATAACAATAAATAATGAGATAAGTAGAAGGATATAAAATAATATATCATTAGTATTAGTGGGTAATATAAACTTATACTCACGGAATAAATTTCGTGAAAAAATTACCCATCTATCAAAGTTGGTGGGACATTAACCTACGGATTTTGACCCATCGGTAATCCATGAAAAATGTCTGATTTGGTAATTACCTACGGATTTGACCATAGGTAAATCCGGTTTTTTTTGTAGTGTCTATTTATACTATTTTTGATAGAATTTTACCTGCAGAAGTCATAGAAATGACCGATGTTATCCTTAATCTGGATTTAGCTATTGATTAGATAAGGTGATTAGTTTTATGTGTTCCTTATTTCTTGATTAGTTATGTAATGATTATATATGATAATGCCAAAACAAGTTCAATATATCCTAATACTTCACGACCATGAATACTTCTTGACATGAGTTAACATAATGCACTAGTCTAAATTGTCTCAACTTATGAAGTTGTAATGTGATGATCTAATCCTTCCCATTCAATACAATAATTATTTAAAATTCATCACAACATGAACAGGAATCACAAGAGAATAACGAAGATCAAAATCAAGATCAAACAAAGATGGACATCCTCACTACTCTAATTATTGGGCAAACAGTTTCCATTCGAAACTTTTGAACTGTTAGTATTTGATTTAAAATATTTATGGTCAGAATTTGATATGGATTATATGTTGTTGAACCATTATATATGTATTATCACTATTTGGTTTTACGTTATATGTGGATTATCACTTGATTTGGAACTTGAATTTAAATATGCTATCACTCGATTGTTAATGTGGTGTTAGAACTTGATTTTGAATTATGTGGATGCTTTTAGGCTTTTATTTTAGATTATGTATTATAGGGCAATAAATAAATTTAGAATATTTGCAAAATATTTTTTTTATAAAAAAAATTATTTACATACGAAATTGTATACGTATAGGTTATCTACGGAATTACATACGTATTACTTACACATGGATTTACCTACGAATTTTAAAATTCTAGAAACGAATATTAAGACCTTACTTACATACGAAATTTTTCGTATGTAATTTATCTATGGACTATTCTATATGCAATGTTGTAGATAAATTACACATGGATTATTTCATAGATAAATTATATATGTAAAAATCCCGTATATAATATGCGTTGCAGCTTTTTATGACATTACATACAAATTATTTCGTATATAAAGTACCTACGCTAAATTTACATACAAATTTTTTTCTATATATAATTTGTTGACAATTACTGTTTACATATGAAATTTAAACATTATCTACATATTTCTTCCGTAGATAAAATTGATTTCTTTTTTAAGTCTTTAACACTCTTATATATATACACTAATTATTTTGCTTAAAAACTAATTTTCCTAAATCAAGTTTTGGCCAAATAATTGCCAATTTTTTTCTATCAAATGTTTAAACTCAAATAAAATATTACCCTGTGAAAGAAACATTCATGTTATTTTTATAATTGATTTTCCTTAAAAGTTGCTGTTTAAATTTTTCTCAGCCGTTCTATTGTTGTTATTTTTGTAATTGATCTTATTTTGGTAATTTTTGTCTTATCCAACAAAAAATCATAAATTTCTTAAAAAATATTATGAAATTGTATTTACTTATTCTATGCACATTTCTAAATTAAAATTGAAAGTGTATAAAAAAATATGTTTAATTATTCTAAATGTATTTCTAAAAAAGCATGTGTGCAAGAAGGAAAATTAGGAAGATAATACCTAAAAGAAAAAAAGTTCTCGGTCAGATTAAAGTTTTAACATATTGATAATTAGGTTTCTCTGGGAAAAAGACTTTATGTGCTTATCACATGCCTTTCTTTTTATATTCATACTTTTATATTTAGGTGGTGATATTTTAATATTATTATTTATTTTTTATTTTCATTTGATATTAATATATATTATTACTTTATTTATATATAATATTTTATTAATAAAAACAGTATTAAATGGGAGTCATTTGTAACAGTAATATTAAACTAATATTTATTTTTATATTTTATCTTGACGTAGCATTTTCATGTTTATAATTTCGTATCTATGAGTACATCTTTGTTAGTATTTAGATTGTTTTAATTTAGTTGAATATTACAAAATTTTTAAAGGAATCCTGTGTAAAATATTTGGTTTTAATCCAAAAAATCCATTTTGAAATCAGCCATAATATCTTACTATTTTTGTAAAAAGTTATCCACAGATAAGTAGAATAAATAATAATACACTAGACCAAATTATGGTAATACTTCCTAAAAGAATTTTAATTTACAGTCAAATTTTTTGTTTTTCTTACAATAGTAAATAGTAAAAGTGCAAGATTTTAAAAGAAAATTAAAAATTTTTAATATAAAAGAGGATGTTGGTATAATATTTTAAAGTTTGAAAAAAATTAATTCGAAAAATCTTGAAGTGTAATTCAATTTACTCCATATAATTAAAGGAAAAATGGTAGTTTAACATTATTCTTATGTGAAATATGAACAGTAAATACCACTCGTAATTAAAAGATTTTTGAAGCTTATTTTTAAAACATTTTTAATTAAAAAATAATAGTTTGATATTATTATTCATTTATTATTCTTATTTAATATTATTTTATTAATAAAATATTATAAATTAATAAAATAATAATATAATTTAATATTAAATGGATGTAAGATATGAATAATAGTGTTAAAATATTATCATCTTTCTTAATTCTTTTGTACATATCTAACGTGATGAAACTTTTTATAATATATGTGCACGTTCTAGAAAGTATCTTTGCATGATGAATGTGGCTCGTTTTGCGACCCTGTTCGACATGGAAAAGATAAAATCACATCGAAATCTACCTGTCATGTAAAAAAGAAAAGAAAAGCTTCATCAATCTTCTCTTCTACTACTGCTTTCACTGCAATTGCTTAGAGCTCAAACCAAACCTCACTGCAGCAAGAATTACAATCACAAAATGGAAGAAAAAGAGAATATTTGGAAGAAAGAGGGAATGGAGAGAGTTTCCTTTTGAAGGTGTAATTGTCATTCAGTACATATAACGGAAAATGAGACCATTTCCAAGGTAAGACACAGACCATATAATACAAAAGAAGAAAATTCATACAGATTCCAGTGAAAACCAAGGCCTGAGTTAATGCTGGTTGGAGTGCACAGCAAGAGCACCTTTATACGTACCTTTCTTATTTTCAGTTATAGGATAGGTGCCCTAAAAGCACTAACTAGCACAAAATTTAAGGGCAATTTGTAACAACTTTCTGTAGTGACCATCCCCCACTATACTGAAGCTAACTCGGCTGAAAGCCACAGGCGGATCTCTACCATCCCCCACTTCATTTCTTCACCTCATTTCCCTAACGATGGCAAAATCACATTTTCAGATTCTTCTTCAAGGGTCCTCAGCCAACTTTGGAGAACAGTATGCAACAGCCTCTGCAACAGTGAGGAAGATCTTGTCTTCACCAAGCAAAGCAGCAAAGTTTGATGTGTGGAGCTTGTCTATTACTATTGGCCCAGGATTTGCTAGAACAAGCTGCTCAAAGTGGTGCTTTCTTTGGTAAGATAATTTCCACATGATATCATTTAGAATTGTTAAGTACATGGTTTGATGATTACCTGAACATCTCTTTTCTGGAGACTTCTAAATAGCTCTTCAAGGGCATGGATGCCGCTTGTGTCGATGTCAGTCACCGCTGCAATAAACACAGTGTAAGAACAATAATATGAAATTGTGTGGTTACTATATAGGAAAATATAGACACTCACGTGACATCTCTACTATCAAAAATTGGATTCTTGTTTGGTAGTCTCCTTTCACTTGTTCTTCCTCATCCATCAGCCATCTTAGTATCCTACAAGAGAGTAGGTCATTGGCATAAGAAATAGGTTTCAAAATCACAAAAACAAGGAAATAGGTTGTGAACTTATACTGTAAATGATAAGAGAGAAACAATTCAGTTCAGTAGAATAGTTCAAAATTCAAATTAGAAGTATGAGTTTAAGATACAAATCCTCTGAAGAGGAAAGTGGGTGTCTGATTAGTTCTTCCTGCATTATTTTGTTTTTGACCGTGTATCTTCACTTAGAATTAAAAAATAACCTCCCTTTTAACAACCATATTAGAGCTAAATGGTTGTCCTTATATATCAACAAAAAACTTTATACAAAATGTAACATATCTAGTGTTCCTCATATTTTCAGAACAATATAACTGTTCTCTGATCGTTTTAGATTATTGAGACAAAAGTTGAGAAGCAGACAACTGTATATAATGGATTTTTTCATTTCTGTTCTAATATAAATGCCTGAATAACAGTTCATGTCAGTTATAGGTTGAAAGCTACAAAGAAGGAACAATTGTACCTTTCTTTGACATAGTTGGAGTTGGAAAAATATATTGCAGAATCAACTCTGATGATCAGTACACCAGGAACCCTTGTGGCTTCAGGGTATTGTTGGATGTTTCTATAGACAGTAGTCCTGGGGATCTTCCCGAGAATTGCAGTTCGTGGCCTAGTGACTTGTAATAGGATCTTTGCAAAGGATATAGAGACCTAACACAACAACATCCAAATTAATATTACCTATCAGAAAGCACATTAACATTATGGAACATAGGATAACTTTGTCTTAGTACTTACTGCAATTAAAAGCCCTATCTCAACTGAGGCAAAAACAACCCCAAAAAATGCTCCCATGCAAGCAACAAAGTCAAATTTATCAATCTTCCATATCAAAATCGCTGCCTTATAGTCTACAAGGTTGATGACAGCTGAAATGATGATTGTAGCAAGAATGGCATTTGGAGTGTATTCGAAAAGAGGTGTGAGGAATTCCAAAGTTAAGAACACAACAACAGACATGACAATGTTTGATACTGCAGTTTCGCAGCCAGCCATGTAATTTACTGCTGATCTCGAGAAAGAACCTGTAGATAGCAAGAGATTAGTCTATAACCTATGAAAAATTAGCATAGAATCCACGTGCATGTATTTTCCTTTCATAGTTATGAAACATACTAACATAAAATTATTTGAGTAAATCACACTTTATTCCATGCAGTTTCTCCTTTATCCAATTGAAATATGAATTTCTTTTCTTCAAATTTCCCTCAATATTTATATATTTTGTTAATCTATTTAAATTTCTGAAATTTCAAATTCCTAGTTTGTAAGACATTTAATTTCTATAAAATGAAAAATTAACTTCAAATATATATTTGAATGATTGAAATTTAACAATAAAATTTATGAAAATAAATATTAGTCAATTTTTAAATATTTGATAATTAAAATATATAACATTTAATAATCTAAAAGTATAAATTTGGACCCTTTTTATTTTGATTGACATTAAGAAGAGTGACGTGTACTAAAAAAAAAAGAAAGTATTATGAGAAATGAAAAGAGTTAAAGGTGAGAGTATTTCAAATTCTTACTTTGGTTATTAGGTAGAATTTGATATTTTACAATTTAAGTAATCAAAACTTTCATAAATTTCTATAACTTCAAATTTTTCTTAATTTTTTTTCCAAACAACATATTTAACAACAAAACATATTAAATGCTTTAAAAATAAATAAATTACTCTCTTAGAAGGTCCTTGTCAACCTATCCCAAAAAGTTATTGCTTTCTTACAGATTAGCCTCTTTGAAAAGATATAGCTTTGAAGGGGGTGAGGTTGAGAAAAGTGTTGAACTACGTAGCATTGAAGATTGAAGTGAGCTAAGTGATAGAAAGAAACAATGAGGGGTATTTTGGAATGAGTAAACTACATGGGGGATAAAGTGTAATTTAGCCAAATAATCATAACTTCTCTTCTCCCTTTTTCTTCTTTTTTAATGAATTATATGCTTATAGCAGCTAAAACGAAACTATTATAATTTCTTTCATTAGCTGAGATCACATCTATGCTTCTTACAGCACCTGATGGAAGTAAGTAACTAGGTTTATAAAACATATATTTGAACTTACCGGTTGCCACATAACAGGAAGTGAATGAACCAACAACATTCATAGCACCTAATGCCACCATTTCTTTGTTTCCATCCAGTTGATAGTCCTTCATGGAAGCAAATGTTCTTCCAATTGCTGTGGCTTCCTGATAACCAAAATGAAAGAGTTAATAACAACACACAAAACAGACAAAAGTAAATGGAAAAATATTCTGCATGTGAGGATAACAGTTTCAACGTTTGCTTACAGTCAATGCTATCATGCCAGCCACGATGCCAATTCTGAAACCTTTCCCAAGGTAATCACCAGTAAAATAAATTTCCTTCACAGATGACGGATTGATGCCTCTCTCTATATGTTTTACCTTCACACATCAATAGAAAACAAAAAGCTTTACCACTGCTGCAATTAGTACTGTTTCAGTCCTACCAACTTAGTACAGTTTTGAATTAGCATTTGTGGAGAAAAAAAAACATTATCTTAGTTTTCTGAGAATGCTTTGATAAGATAAGAAATTATTTTTTCAGAAAAATAGCTCCAACCAAGCATGCATTTAATCAAATGACTGCAGTTGCTATCTGCCATATTTAGCATGTGAAAGGTAATACATATATATACTTACAATTGCAACACCATGCTTGTCTGCACGTGTTAAGTATACAAAAAGAGTAGAGAGAACGACAGATATCAACGGGGCAATTGCTGGCACCCAGAAGTATTTCGGGTTCTTCTTTCCCTGATCCACATATCATCATAAAATAATGAGAAACTAATTCACAATCTCCATAATCTGATTAAGAAATATATAGCCAAACTTACAATATATTTGGCAGACAGAAGAAAAGCCAGAAAAACAGTTCCAATAACTATAGTTTGCCAATTCCACTGCATTATGTTAGATACAGATCAGTTTTAGTGTTTCAAGAAACTTCAGTAATAATTTTTTGTGTGCAGGTCTAGAGAGGAAAAGAGAAAGCATACTCCATGATGGGCTGATGACAGAACTGAGTACATCACAGAGATAACATCAGTTTTCTTTGTGAACTTTACAATCCCAAGGAAGCCCTTAAGCTGTTGAAGGGCAATTGTGATGGCAGCTCCCCCCATAAAACCAACAATTGCAGCATGAGATAGGAAATCAATCAAAAATCCTAACCTGATCAAAAGATCCACCAACCAGAATGTCACCAAGGTGAATTAACAATAGAGCATTTCATTTGGATGATGGTAGCACTAGCACATGTACAAACATCATTTTAGGTAGCACTAGCACTATTCAAAGTGTCATACCTTAAAACTCCAAGTGTTGCTTGAGTAATCCCTGCAAAGAAAGTGGCAGTAAAAGCAAGTCGTCGATAGTCTATTGGATTTGCAATGGGATCAATCTCACTCTGAAGTAAAGTCCCCAACAAAAGAGAAACCACTGCCACTGGTCCTATTGCAATGTCACGAGAACTACCCATGACAGCATAAATCAGTGGGGGAACAAAGCTGGAGTCTGTAAAAGGTACAAGGAAAGAAACAAAATCTCAATCCAATATCCAAAGAAAATTAAGCACACAGGCAAGTTGAGCTGTTAAGGAGAGATGAATCTTACACAATCCATACTGTGGATCTAAATTTGCAAGCTTTGCATATCCAATGTCCTGTTTTCCAAGGCAAATATTACAATCTAAAAACCTTCATAATGGACTAAGACGTAGGAATTATAATGCTTTACTAAGATATATCATTCCATTGTTCTTCAAAAGCTAAAAATGACCATTTTATTCACCTGAGGAATACAGAGACTTGCAATAGTTAGACCAGCGATAAGATCCCCTCTAAGTTTTGCAAGACTATAGGATCTCCCCCAGCTAAGTATGGGGAATATGGCTTCAATGCCAAGGATGAGCTTCCGGGACTTGGTTTGATCCTTGAAGGATCGTAGTGGATCATCTGCAAAAAAAGTTTCTTTGACAGTGGATTGGAATTCCTTGAAAAGGTTTTGCCGCGGAGGAATTCCAACCTTGTGGACATATGGTTCCTGGCCATGTGAAGATGACAAATTTCTCACATTCATCTCTTTTGTTTCAAGATTTTCATCAGCTGGACCACCCATTGAGGACATCAACAATGACTTTGAGTTGTAATACTGTGGGAGAAAATTTAATATCTGAGTAATGGAACAGTTTAACTGACAACAAAAATATTGTTCATGTTGAATTCAAGACAGGCTCCTACAAGGCTACACCCTTCAATTCTAGTAGATTTGTTTCTGAAGCATGCCATGATGCTCGCAGCTCTAGTGTTGAACTCAAAAGTGAAGAATATAAGGTACATAAGGTCCTCTATGGGATTTGAAATATACACTTATGATAAAGTGGCCTCACTAACTGAGCAATAAGTAAAAAAATGTTAACCAACCTGAACTAAAGGGAGAGGATGCAGAGAGAATGGAGCAGGTCACTGGTTGAATAGGTAAAGACTTCTTAAGCAGAAATACTGCTGTGATGCTAGTTTGGATTATATTACTTCAAGTCAAAAGTTAAAGTCAAGCTGAAATAGAAAAGTACCACAATAAGGTGTGAACCCGAAAGAAATGCACAGTGTTATACATAATTAAGAAAAGGAAAATAAATTAATCAGAAGAATATTAAACACCAACCACACAATCCATGAATGTTAATTGAGGTTGCATGTAACAATCAGTAGTTTGCTTATGGAGGAGAAGAAATATATAGTATGAGAAGGTATAACTAGCAGCAGCTACAAATTAGTATAATATTATTAAATTATATGACAAGTTGCAATGGCTCTGCTTATTTAAAAACAAACTATTTCAAAAAGGTAAAAATAGAAAGAAGTTGAACTATGGTCCATAAAAACTAGCTGTAGAAATAGAAGCCTTTATGTTGGTTTCCTGTGTCAAACATTAAGATTGGCTAATCACAATGAAGGCGTGGGGTATATTAGAACATCAGCATTTGGGATACAAACTAAGAATCTGACATCAGTTTGGTAAGAATCTGACATCAGTTTGGAATTTAGTGAAGTTGATGGTGAAATTTATTATTTAGAGATGGCTGTGATTGTGATAGTGAATGTTCTAATTAATTTATTTTACATCGAAAAACTTTATCAACCAAAAACTTAATGGGAAACACAAGCTTAGTATGCGAGAAGGACTAAGTGCAAAGAGGCGAGGAATTTTACTGTAAGTCTCAAACTAAGAATTAGTCTCATAATCAGCTCAAAGGACCAAACTTTTGGAGATACCTCAGAGTTCCACCTAAAAGATTAAGCTCTAATTACCGTGGGAAAAAAACAAAAGGTCATGAAACAGTACATACAAAATAACTTAAACCAGAGACACATTAAATTTTATATTTTGTCTATGGACGCATGATTATCAAATGTCTTCTGTTACTGTTGTTTCACAGAAGTAATAATCAAGTTTATGCTTGAAAATGTCATTCTCAAAAGAAAGAATAAAAAGGAATCAAATTCTTAAACCTTAATGAAGTTGTAGAACAGCATTGGAAATAAAAAAATGACAAGCAGAATCATGTTTGACCGTTCAACAGAATCATCACAATCTACCATCGAATATAATAATATGTAGTAGTAAGATACACAATCGTTAACGTGGCGCCACACATTAACTTTTAGGTTTCACTTTATATAAGCACATACATACAACGGAGAAGAATTGGACACCTACTTCAATGAGAACAAGACAGAACCAAAAGATGACCTTTTTCCAAACCCTCAAGAGCCACTAAGTGTCCATTCAAAAATCATAGTGAGTTTGAAGAATAAAGTCCAACTCAAAAACTAACCTCTCCTTTGTAAACTTCTCACGCAAGCCATTGAAAGTGGAGGATCCCAATCTCACCTGTCACAATTTCGTGGAAGCACAAAGTAAAACAAAACAGAAAAATAATCAAAAGGGAAAAGATACATATTTATATGTATCTATCTCTACACGTAAAGAGAGAGTACCCAGAAACAGTTATAGCTTGGTTTTCAATTCTCCACAACCGATGGTTCTCGTGTGTCTTCACCAAAAGACTCGATTTTATTTTTGAAACTTTGAAAACCATCAATGAAAAGTGGCACTTAAATTAAAGAAACCACGTAGCCCAATTCCTGTCCAGGTTCTATGAACATTATCTTGTTGAGGGATTTTCCTTTTTGTTCTCCTGCCAGGCCGTATTTGGTTGTGAAAATTAAAAATACGAAAAGAGAAAAATGGAGTACCAAATGTGACACCATGTCTTTACGATAAATTGAGGCTTGAATAGCTGGTTGTTTTCATGCACAAAACCATCTGAAAAGTTGTTAATGTTTTTTAAGGTCGAATGTAGGTGAAGTTGAAACAGATGTACACTTCAGAGTTAGAGGCACACACTTGTTTGGAGGTGTGGGGCAACCAAAATTGAAAAGTCAAAAGTACAAACACTATTCCTATGTTTTGCCTACGTTTGGTGATGCTTCTTTGGGTTTAGCGGGTGGCCCTACACGTGCAATAGTGTAGGAAAATGTTGAATGAAGCCTGTTTCTCGTTCATATTCATTGTGCGTCCACTTTGTGAGAAGATACCTGTTGTTTCTATTTTTTTGTGTCTAAAGTAGAAAAGTACAACGCTTTTATTTATATTTGCTATATATGGATTAGGAACCATATCTAATTTAATAAACAAGGATTTCTATTTATATATATTGATCTCATATACTAGTTTACAATAATTTATATCAATTGATAACATTAGGACTTTTAAGTTACATAGGATAATAACATTAGATTAATTATTTAAAATATTGGTAATGTTAAAAGGTTGGTTGAATTTGTGAATTTCACATTTGAGAGTCTTCTGATATGATAGGTACAGACCTTTAAAATTTTATTCAATATGAGTTTTTCTTTTTTGAAATAGAGTAAAGTATTTTAGTATATATCAAAATATATATATATTTGTATGATATATGATAGGAATTATTGTAAAGATGTGATAATGGTAATGTAGTGTATAAGATGAATTATAAAATGTTGATGTGTGGTAGTTTATTTTGGATAGAAATTTAATTTATTATTATATATTTTAAAACTCTGTCTTACTTACCTTTTACATGTGGTGTTTATTTTATTATTGTGAATATCATTATTAATAATATTATAATTAATATTATTAATGTAATATTAATAATATTGATTATAATAAATGTTAATAATTAATAATGATAAAAACATTTATAATAATAATAATATAACAATAATAATAATAATGCCTTTCAGTGAAAGGTTTGAAAAGGAAAAATGGATTTGGAATTAATACAATATTATTTGTTTGAACATGTGTTGGTTGAACTTGTTTTACTTAAAACTCATACTAATGATACTTATTTTATTTTATTTTTTTTAGTTATCATGAAATGATTTTGAATGCAAAACTAGAGTATGTGACGAGTGAAATCGAGTGAGTCTTGAAAGTCAAGCTTGGTGGAATTATAACCTTTTCAACAACGAGATATGCAAAGTAGAAATCATGCTATCACTTGGCATAACATCCTAACCATACTAAATCCTACATGCATTGTTCGGAACTTCAAATAGTAATTCTTAAAATTTTTACAATAACAATAGAATTACCAAAAAAAAAAGTTAAATTACTAACGGAATCTCATCAACGAAATTTTATCCGTCAATAAGATATCATTATCGACGGATTTAATCCTTCGTTAATTACGGATATTAATTTTTATAATAAAATTAATATTCGTCGATTATCGATGAATAAATTCTTCTGTAATTATCGACAGACTCAAAAAATCCATCGGTAAATTTACCTACAGCTAATTTATCGACGAATTTTATTTTCGTCAAAAATTCATCGGTAAATACGACGAATTTTGAGTGTTTCCGATGGATTTGTCTCGTCAATGATTTTAGTTTTTGTTGTAGTGATAGATAGGTTACTCGTAATATTAGAAAAAATCATATTGTTCCCTACAATGTTTGACCTGTATAGGCCACCCACAATAGACAATAGATAGGGAGCTTCCTTGTCAATTGAAGAAAAAATATACTTCAATTTTATATTATACTCATGCTTTTATAAAATCTTAGAACAATTCTCACTATGACCAAACCCCATTTATCTCTAGTAAGAAATATTTTGAATTAAAGATTGAAGACCTGCAAACCAAATCAACCACTTTCTTATTCATACAATGCCCAGGCAGACTAAAATTCAGATAATGAAATAAAGCAACATGCACATTTTGAGTAGTTAATCTTACGTTCATCAATAAAAAGAAATCAAATTTTGTGAACCTGAATAATATGTTGCAACATATTTAGAATTTTGTTGTCAGTGATGGTATAGTTGGCTCCAAAAGAGGGTTGAATGGAGTCTGAATTTAAATTGTGGAATATAAATAATTCTAAATAATATAAAATTAGAGTGTAATGTAGAGAAGAGTGGGCACAAGTTTATGTCAGTTTAGCTTATAACAAAGGCTACATCCAATCCCCTTAAGCAAACTACTTAAGAGATTTCATTAAACGAGTTTTAACGCTTCTCCAAGAACAAGCATTATTACACCTCTTCAAGTACAACTTTTAACACCTTTCAAGGAACGAGAGTATTCAAACATCTCTAGGAGACGAGTATTCAAACTCTTCAGGTAAAACCCAATCCAATCCCAATCTCCCCCTGAGATTAGTACCTTTCAATAATGAGGAAAATTCTCTCAATAGAGAGAACAATCAAAGCTCATAAAGTATAGTTCACACAGTGAAGAATTTATAATGCTTAAGAACTTAACCCTATTCTAATTTGCTCTCAACAACAATATATAATAATGAATCCGCTCATAATATTTCTCTTGGATTCTTCATATGTCCCTCGTCAATTTCTTGTTTTCTTCTTCATCTTCAATGGTCTCTATATAGCTTTTGAAATAATAATCGTTTGAAGTTTCTATTTTTGAAATCCTCTGCATTATAATGTATTTAATGAATTAATTCATTTGAAAACTTTCTATATGTGAAACAATTTTGAATGTTATGACTTAATGTATTAAAATACTTATTTACTAGTCTCGTTCTCCTCTTTGTCTTATTTTCCTGAAGGCGTTGCAAATAGTAACTTTGGGTTTTATGAGATCTTTCTGTCTTTATCACAAAATTAAGTTATTTAATTTTTTCCTTCTTTGTAGCAAAACAGGAACGTTGGACTTCATTTTCTTTCCTTTTGTTTATAAGTTGTTTGTGCAATTCTTTCAATGTAACTTTGTCTTTGTATACTAGTCATATTTTTTCAATTCTTGTATCACTCTATCTTAACAATTTTGTAAACGTTTGAATAGGAAATATCTTTTGTGCATCTTGTAGTGCTTCTTGCAATGCTTTTATCCATCTTGAAAACTATTTGAACGTGATTGACTTTCTATTATTTGTTTTTAAGGGTCTGAGTCAATCAAATAATTGTTTTACATATTTTTGAAATATAATCTCTTGAATGAATTATAAAAATTTCTATTCATGAGATAAATATAAATTCGAAATTTTATAAGTCTATCTAAATTTTGAACGTTAAATGAATTTATATCAAAATTATTTTTCAATCTTATTAATAATAATAATAAGAGTGGGATATTTTCATTAGAGAATAAAACATTAATTTAGTATTTTCATAAATTCATTTGCAATTGTGTGATGCGTATAAGAAAATAATAATTAAGAATATAAGGTTTAGAAACTCTCCGAGGTAGAGGCGTTGATTTGTTTCGTCTAACCCGCTTTTAAGGTTGGCTTTGTTTACCTTAAGATATACTAGTTCATCTGATGTTTTTTAGTTTATATACATCGTCTCGCTCCTTTATGTAGCACGACCAAATGCTATAGATTATTTTTTACTTCACTTTTTACTCTTACATCGTCTGTCCATTATACACTTAAGACATCGTCCAATGTTTTCATTCATAGCATCCCTATACTCAATAGATCCTTTGATTACTCTTCGCTAGGATGAGTGTGTCTATGAATTCTTTCCATGTGTTGTAAAACCATAGTTTTATCTTGATTTTTTGTCCAACACTTTATCTCTTGCAATGTTCCTTTTTGGAACATGTTAGCAAGTGAAGCGTTCATGTCTAGTGCATTTTAGTTCTTTCAACGAAACCAGCTTGGAATGTGCATCTGATTCATAGGTTATTGATTTGTTTAGCAGTCTTGACTCTTCATCTAATACATCTTCTGCATGCTTATTAATTCGTTAGACCTTTTACAAATTTTATAGTATTTGTTATCACCAAAACTATCATCTAAGGGTAATGTCATATTGTCTAGTGAGCTAACAATTAGCAATGCCTCTAACATTCCAAATTAAACCTTCAAGAGTCATATTAGGGCTTCTTCTATATTGAACCTATTTTAAGTATTTTTAGCATCTTTGGTGGAATTCTTAGCTGGTCTAATATTTCCTAGTGAATTATAGGGAATGTGCCATTTATAGCTTAGATTTTAAGATTAAAGCCATCTTAAATTCCTTTTTCTACATTTGTTTCCTTTTTGCCTTTGCTTCTACTGAGGAAGCCATCTTCATACACTAACACACTGTCCTCAGAGTAAGATGGTGCTATTTTTCTTGGCATAATTGCTTGAAATTTTCATAGTACCTTTCATAATTGATCAAATTTAAGTAACTATGCTTGGAAAGATTACTTACCTATAACTAACTTAGCATTTTCTCATATATATATATATATATATGCACCTTTGAATTACGATACATTTGAGTAAAAGTTTAATTAAGTGCTTATTTAATAAATTTATATTATACTAGGACTTAAGTTTAACTGATTGAAATTTATAAGTTATAACTCAGGTGTTGAAAAACTATACATGAAGCTTATCGAATTACTTTCTTTAACACTAAAATTATCGATGAAATTTTTTTCGTTGATAAATTTTAGTTATTGTTAAATTTTAGTGATAAAAATTTGCGGTTAATTTACCGATAGATATATTTTGTCAGTAAATCGTATATTAAGTAAGTGACGAATTTACTCGAAAATAATAATATAAATAATAATAATAATAATAATAATAATAATAATAATAATAATTATTATTATTATTATTATAATAAATATTAATAATAATAAAAATAAGAAACAATAACAATAATAATAGTTTATAAATTTTCACATTTTTAGTTTTTCAATTAATTAGTTATTAAAATAATTACTTTTCTAAATAATTATTTTTTAAAATTATAATATTTTAAAAATAATTACCTTTTTAAAATATATACTTTTTTACAATTTTATCAAAATATATATTTTGCAGGATAATATATCTCCTTCTATTTTTTAAATAAAAATAAATAAAATCTAAGTCAATATTACAGTAGCCAAGTTACATTATCACATTCAAATCTCAGTTATCTAAACGAAATTATGAATCATTACAATAAAATAAAACACGTGTTGAGTTCTAGATAAGGATATATTTAAACTCAATTTGATCCGTATAATTGGGTTGCATACCTATGGTACTTAAATGAGTTATGTGTTAAAATTTTGTAGATAATACTTAATACAAGTTTTTTTTGGAAGATATTTGTAAATATTCTTTTGATGAATATCTTAGTAATATAAATACTTGTGTGATCTCTATGAATATATACACATGTCTAATGAAAAAAAAAATTATATATGATTATGTGGTTCATTGTTAGATTACATAGATTAAGAATTATGAGTTTTTTTTATAAATCATTTTGATAACTTATCCTTATATAATCATTGCTTATGTGATAACATGCTATCAATGTATTGTATATGCAAGCAGACTCAGGTGCAAATTTTAGAATTGTGTTTGGGGACACGTTAGGGTTTAGGCACTATTTTTTTTTTTTTATAAACGAATCATATATGTTTGTAAAATTTAACCTTGTTAACCTTGTTCTAACATAGGCTACTATATAAACTCTATTGAGTCTGAATCTGTAAAACTTTTTTTTTTCGGGTGTTTCACAATCTCTATAAGCATTTTTTTAGTGAGTGCTTTTATCTTTAGAAGTAACATCTTTGTTCATGATATATTAAAAAATTATTTTATGATGATTTAATATTATTATATCAAAATTAATATGTAGAAATAAAATATAAGATCTAAATAAATTACTATTTTAATAAAAAAATAAAATGTTAAAAGTAAATTATTAAAGGAAAAAATAATAATATAAATACTTTATTTATATTCAATAATAAATATATTACTTGATTAAATTATGTATTAAAATCTGAAATATATCTTTTTTACTTTGATTATATTAATTAATATTTTCTATTATAAAAAAATAATGGTTAAAAATGTGAAGAATTTAAAATTAATAAATATTTTTGCAGATACTTCAAATAAAAGAAACATATGTGTAGGAAGTTAAACCATAAACTTTAACCTTAAATGTAAGTTAATTTTCACATTCAAATAGATTATTTAATTTTTGAAAACAAAATTCATAAAATACTTAATTTATTTTTATTTGAATTTAATTTAAGTTTATTTAATTCTAACCAAATTAATTTAATAAAAAAAATGTATGTTTAATTTGAGTTATCAATTTTAAAGAAAAAAGTCACATTGAAAAGATAATAATGTAAAATCATTAGCTAATGACAAAAAATATTTTTTTTATTAATTTATCTTTTTATAAACATTAGAATCATATATCAAAATTCAATTCTTTTACTTTATAAATGAAGGTTGAAAACAATTTATAATGATTTATTTCACATATGAGAATCCACGCAAAATAATCAATGAACTGTGAAAGTTATTTTTGCTTACAGAATTTAAATTGATTTTTTTTCTTATACATTATTTATTTTAGAAATTTTGGATTTTTTAAAAAATAAAATTACTTTGTTTACTAATTTTGTTGTAGGTCGTGATTTTTTTTTTCTTTTAATTTTGAAATCTACGCGGTGGTAAGAGATAGATGGAAGATATAACATTTCAAATTTAATGACTTTTCTTTCAAAATTTATTTATATGTTATAATCTCTTATACACAATACAAACTAGGTAGAGAAACGTTAAAATTATAAATTAACATTTAAGATTCTTATTTTTGTTTTTCTTTTAATTTTTTTCTTTAAATTATGTTATAGTGGGTTATTTCACAATTTTTAAATTTTATTTTCATTAAACAAGGAAGTATGAGTATATTGCAAGAAAATAAGTTACAAGAATCTCAATTAAAAATTCTTTACTCATATAATTATATATTATTTATTTTATAAGTTATATACTGTTATTTCACAAATATTCATACGCTGGTTAAAAAATAATAACAACAAATGAGGAAGGTTCAAATGTTGTTTACACGTTAAAATTCTACTTGAAAACTCAATGTTATTATAAAATAAGACTTGAGTCGCTTTTGCAAATTCACTTTCCAAGATAAAATAATCCAGTTAAAGTTACACTAACTTTCCTTTCCTTATTTAGGAACACATTTTGACACCCGACAAATACACTGATACAAAACTAGAGCTTTCTCTTTTTTCTATAACCACTTGTTTTAATCTTGATCTTGACTGATATTTTTAGTAAGCTTTTTATTTTAATTATAACTTTTTAATTACAATATTCAATTTCAAAATTCAGTTAAAGAAAAGTCTCTAGTTCACTAAAAACATGTGGATAAGCTTTCTCTTTATTTTAAAGAAAAAAAAATGATTCTTTGGTACACTTTTTTCACTTCTCTCTGTAGTTGAATGTGCTCCATATTGCGTCCAGAACCAATGGCCATATCAGTTGACTAGTTACGAATGTTTCTCAGCAAAAGGTGAGTCGCACTAAAGCTACCATCATTCATAAAGCAGCGCATCTTTGAAATTTGGGGCATTGACATAACTAGCCCCCTAAACTCCAAAATTGTCAATCCCATGAAGTTGTGAGCTAGGTAGCACACCATAATCTTTCGGTAGATTTTTCTAAATGGGGTAATTTTTTTTTTTTAAAATACGAAATGGATAAATTACGGGAAATTTATTGCTACGAGAAAGTCTCTAAGCCATTGTGAAGAAATTGAATATGCATAACATAAATTTGTATTTACCAAAGTAGAGATATGTTAATATAGCATAATTTTAGTATAATCTGATATATATGTTACTGTCATGACTTTATTTAAAATAAAAGAAAATCTTGATTAATATTAATCAAAATTATTTTAACTAAATATGATTTTTCTTTTCACATTAAAATTGTGTTAAATTAACATGACTCTCCTTTTACCATTCAAAATTTGTATCATACATGCAAGTTCTTCTTCACGATAAATAACGACTTGTCCATATGAGTAAATCTTCTACTTTCAGTCTATTCCGATGATTTTTTTTTAAAAGGTTACAACATTTAAAAAAATATACTTAATCTTTTTAATTATTTAACCAAATGATTAATGTGTACTTAGATCAAATACTTATTAATAGATTATATGAATTTGAGCTTTTGAATAAGAAATGGGAATGAAAAAATGATGAAATAATAAGGAATAAGATAGATCCACGATTTTGACCATCACCTGAGAATAGATGTACCAATTTCTTGATTTTAGTGAGTAAAAAATAAAGATTAAAAAGTTGAATTTGTATGAACCAACATGAATAGAAAATATTTAGACAAATATGTGAACAAATTAGTATTTTAAGCGCTTAAATACCGTTAGAAGATTATTTGCGCTTCATGGACAATCAAGGTAAAATATCATAAATTACATATGGATATTTGATATAAGTAATATTCTAACATTACTTAATAAAAATTCTTTGTTAATAATGTCTAATTGTGATTGGATAAGGAATTTCATAATTTTTCAAGACATTCAAATATTGAATTTGAATTGATCTTATTTTAAATTTTTCCATTTTTAAATGTTTTGTTTGGATAAGACAATTCAAATTTCATGACTTTTAATTTTCTCGTTTGGATAAATTATTTCAATTATCACAAAAAAAATATTTAAATATCAAATAATTGTTAAAATTTAAAAAAAAAATATCAATATTGATAATCTTTTGTATTGATTGATGTTATTTTTTGGTCAAAGTTCTTCAATATTTTTTCATTTTATATTTGTGTTCTGCATTTTACAAATATGGTATTTTTTTATACTTTTAACAATATCAAGTTTGATTCCTATTTTGCAATTCTAATTTATGAAATATCTAACCATTTCAATGATTCAAAGTTTGACATTTGTGATTACTAACAACATCAAAGGACCTTTGTTCTATAAATTTCTAACACATTTCTAGTTTCTATTTTAGGCTCAAAATTATACCAACAATCTAAGAATTTGATGATTCTATAACGAATCAACAAAATAATACAATGAAACAATAAAGCAATGGAAAACGTAGTCTAAGAAACGTAATGGACCAACCCAAAACACAATAGAGCATAATAACTAATAACTAGTTATTAACTTGGAAGAGGTGGGAAAAGTGAGTTGAATTTATGAAAAGAGGAGGAGATGCATGGTTGGAAAGGTGTGAGGAGATGAGTTATAATAGCAGTAGAGGGATGGTGGAGGCAAATCGGTGCAAGTAGGGAAATAGGAGGCTCTGTAAAGAATAAAGAATGCCACGAAAAAAAATGACTCTACTCATGAATTGGCATGGACGTGGAAAGTAGGATTCCATGTCGGTTTCCACGTCGGGTGTCATGGAATCGATGTAGTAAACCTCTTCATAATTGCAAATTTTCTACCATGTCTTCATCTACATCAGTTGGTCTATAACGAAAGTAGAATGGTGTATTCAAATCCCTATTTGTTAGAAGTGATAGTATCAACCTAATTTCGTTCTTACACATTACCTATCCATGTCTACAATACACCAACTTAATCCTTCGCTTACATATTATTATCACTTCTTTCATCAATTAGATCAATTTCTTTCACAAAACTTAGTGGCAATTATTACTTTATTTGGAGTTAAATTATCATTATGGTATTGGAAGCCAAAAACAAACATTGTTTTATTTATGAAAGTATTCTCAAACTTGAACCTAACAATCCAAAATTTTCATTTTGGGGTCCATGCAATAATATGATCCAACCTTGGATTATACATTCCACAACACCAATTATTGTCATTTCATTCTTTTCACTAAAAGTGCACATGATATTTGGCTTGATTTGCTTACTCAATTCAATTATAAAAACACAACACCAATCTTTGAACTTTATCAAACAATTTCTAATCTCTTTGAAACTCCATTTCTTCATATTACACCATGTTGAAGTCTTACTATAATAAACTTGACTCTTACCACATACTCTCAACTTGTGTTTATGACATTATGCCAAATTTCAATGATATTTATGATATTTATCATCTTATGAATTGTTATTCAAGGCATAAATGATTCATATTTATTTATTAGAAGATAAATTCTCCTTATGAAACCTCTTTCCTCAACACTTAAAGTCTACTATCTTTTTTCAAGAAGAATGTCAATGTTCCTTATCCGATTCTTATTTCATTTCACTAGATCAATCAAATATGTTTTGTTCAACAATCTAATATGCCATGAGGTGCTAATCTGAAGCCTCAATATCATTGTCTTATTTTAATATTAATGGTCACTTTGATAGTTATTTTTACTTAAAAAATGGGTATCCTTCTTGGTGGAAACATAATCTTGTCTCTAATAAATCTCATCATTGTTTTGCAGCCCACAATGGTCATGGACTATAATTCCTTTCCATATTGGCTAATTCCAATTTTGATATTGTTCTTATCTATATATTATTCACCTCCAAATAGTTTAACTCCAACTTAGAATCAAAAGCCTTTTGTATCTTCTTAATACTAGTAATGAACCACCAATTGCAAATTTTGTAGGAACTTCTTTTTTATTCTTTTATCTTTTCTAAACCTTGTCCACCATTTGGATTTTAGATTTAGTTTCCATAAACCTTCTCCATTTGAAATTATGATTTTGATTGACTTGGGTTGCCAAGTACCTTTTTTTCTTTCTTTCTTATCTCAGTGTTAGCTAAATGTAGTTGGATGCTCGTTCTTTTAATTTAATAATATCTCTTAGGTGATTAATTTACAAACTTTCTAGAAAGGTCTAATTTGTTGCTGAGTGATCATTGAATGCATTATTATTGAGGTTTCAAGATGAGATAAGCTTGTTGCAAATCATACTTTGAACCTTGCAGCTAAAGTTTGAAAATATTTAATTGAGTTTATAGATAACTCATAATACCATTGAAGTGTTTCTTCCTTAAGGTTTATAGGAGAAGCCCTACTAAGAATCACACAATTAGAGGTTTGTGTCCTGTACAATTTGACACACTCATTAGGGTTTATCGAACCGTTGTATCATTTAATGGTTAGAGGTTAACAACTCATATGGAGAGATGCATCCACGATGATTTATGTATAATGATGATATTCAGGATATTGCAACTCGGAATGAAAAGTAGTTTGGTGTGTGGCACGAGCTTCAAGCCAAGAAAGTGCACTAGATTCAGTTACTACCTCTCGACATTAGAACTCTTTATGGTGACAATGGATGATTTCAACTACTTTGTGTCACACCTACTGTTTGGGTTTGTTTTTGAGTTTGTATGTTAGACTTTGGAACATCATTTTTATGCCACATGGTCACAAGATTCATACACATGTTCTTATTATTCTTTTGTTGCATATCTTTCATGTGAGCTTTTAGATTGTTGATTATTCAAGATGCGTTCATCTTGTCTTTAGAAGAATTTGATATCTTTTGACTTCTTGTGAAAACCATACATATGTGTGCCCTTGGTATATTTTTACTAAGGTCCCATGGTGGATGTCAAATCTTCTTACCCAAAATTAGAATGTCTCTAGGTGTTGTTAATGAGGTGGAACCTTTGTGCTTTACGAGTTAAGTTTTACATTTTTGTGAGGAAAGGACTCTATCAATGAGGTATCGAACAAAAAATCATTGTCCACTTTTGAATGACTCTCTTACACTTAAGTATGTTAGAGAATTATAAAATAAGAATATAATTTAAAGTAAAAAATATCATTATGAGAGACTAAGTGTATTTGAGTAGTTACTATATCACTCGTCTTATTTTACCTTTCTTCTCATCTCTTTCAATTTTGAAAAAGACATGTTAATTAAGAAGGCTTTTAAATAAAGGAAATTGGTCCAATTATTCCAAAACTTAATCTTGAATTTTGATAGAAAACTTTAGAGGGTAATTCATTTTTACAAATAATTTGAAATGCTTTTATGACAAAAATAAGTTTTGGTAGAGAAATTTAGAAAGAACTTAATTTTAAGAATTCACAAAAGTAAATTGACTATTTAAAACTAAAGAATTTCAAATTCAATCCAAGAGTAAGAATTTTGAATTCTTTATATTTTCTCATCTCTTAAATTTATATCTTTTTTCAGGTTAACTTAAGTTTGGATATCGTCAACTCAACTTTAATCGAGACATTGTTAGCTTGATTAAAGTTGAGACATCATGATATCAAAATCATTTTTTATTTATCATATCATAGGTTTCTTTCATGTTAACGTTTATCATAGTTATTTTTTAGTTGTCATTATTAAGTTTTTTTTTAATATAGATCAATTTTATTTCTCAGCTAGTGCTTGTTAGAGTTTTTTTAATTAGCATCAACAATGTTTTTAGTTGATGTAAGCATGAATTTTTTCATTTCAGTTAATTGATGTTATTCTTAGCTGATGTAATTCAAGATTATTTTTAACCGTTGAAAATCAAAATATAAGTCAAAATTATTTTATTATCAAAACATTGACAAGGTTATCTGTTTGTTAATTCAACTAAAATTTTTTATCGATATGAATGAAACTATTTTTCATGCGATACAAGAAAAAACTTTTCTAGATTACATTAAGATGAATTATTTTTTAACTGACATTGTTGATATATGATGTAACTTTAGGTTTTGTCTCTTGATATTTACTTCTTTCTCAACTATGTTATGTGGATAGAACTATTTTCCAATATATGCCATCTAGATTGTCTAGGTTATAGTATGTAATGTTTATTTATTGATACGTATGTAGAGTTGAAATATTCTTTTTATATTTAGTAATTTTATATCTAGTATTTTTTATTTGATATCTTTATCTTCGTGGTAATTAAAATATTCACTTTAAATAAGATAAAATAAAATTTAATAAAGTTGAATTATCTCATTAAAATATAAAATACATCAATTAAAAAATTAAAAAAACTTCAAATAAAAATAATTGAAATTGATGATATTTAAATTTATTTTTATTCTCATATACTTTGTTTTTGGAAAGAAGAACAGTCTTCCATGTTTGATTCGACTCCAAAGCAGATATCTCACACTGTATAGCCTTCCTCCAACAGTCATATTTCACAGCTTCAGAATAAGTGTTTGGCTCAACATGTGAAGAAATAGACATAACAAAAGGTTTATAAGATGATGACAATTTATCATAAGACAAAACAAAATTCAAAGGATATTTAACTCTAGAAGATGTATTGGAAACATTGAGATTACAATGATAATCCTTTAGATACTCAGGTGGTCTTTTTGGTTTGGTACTCATTCGAATGGATTGTGTTGTTTCATGATTTTCATTAAGGTTTTGGTCTCTATGGGAACAAACTTCTTTAGGGATCTGAATGTCTGATTTATGGTCATCATTAACATTATTTTCAATATTATCACAGGGTGTAAAAATGACTTGTGATGGCTTATTCAAAATAGGTTGATCTTCGGTAAAAAAATTTTGATCATGAATGTCTGGACTGTCAGTTTCATTGCTAGTATCTTCAACCTTTTTATATGAAAAAACATGTTCATAAAAGACAACATCCCTAGACACAAAAATTTATCTTGATTGAATATTCAACAAATATATCCTTTTGTCCCCTTCTTAAAACCAATAAAAATACATTTTGATGCCCTTGGATCAAATTTACTTCTATTTGTTGACAAAGTGGTAGCATAGCATAAAGACCTAAACACCTTTAATTGATTAAAATCTTGTAGAGTTTTGTAAAGCATTTCATGAGGAGAAAAATCATTTAAAACTGGTGTGAGAAACATGTTTATAATATATGCAACATGTATCACAGAATATGACCAATAAATTTTGGGTAAATGAGATTGTATCATGAGAGCTCTTGCTACATCTAATAAATGATCATGTTTTCTTTCAACTATACTATTTTGTTGTGGAGTATTGACACATGAAGTTTGATGTATTATTCCTTTATTGCTAAAAAAATTAGTCATGAAAAATTCAGTTCCATTATCACTTCTTATTACTTTTATTCCTGTCCCAATTTGTGTTTGAATAAAAATAACAAAATCTTCCAAAATCTTAATAACTTCATATTTTTGTTTTAAAGGAAAAACCTATGTGTACCTTGAATAATCATCAACTATGGTCAAAAAATATTTATGACCATGAATTGATGTAGATGAGTATGGTCCCCACACATCAATATGAATCAAATCAAAATATTTTTTAGATTTAGATGAACTAAGAAGAAAGGGAAGTTTTCTTTGCTTTGCAAAATGACAAATATCACAAATGAAAGATTTATTATATTTAACAAAAGGAAATTTATTTTTTATAACATTTAAAGATTTGTTTGAAACATGCCCTAACCGAAAATGCCAAAGGGTTTAGTGAAACTGACAATATTGGTGATATGTAGAGATTTGACAGGTTTGATTTGAAAGTTTTGATAGGAAAGGACCTTGAGTATATAAAGTCTACCTTGCATCTCAGCTAATCCAATCATTTTCAAGGAGGTTTTGTCCTTAATATGACAACTATTAGAATAAAAAACAATCATACAAGACAAATTATTAATTAACTTTGCTACTGAAAGAAGGTTAAAAGTGAAGTTAGGAATATATAAAACATTATCTAAGACATTATCTTAATTGATAAAAACATTTCCAGAATAATTTGCAAAGACTTGATTTCCATTTGGTAATTTGACAAAGATAGGATTAATTTGATGATATGAAGTGAAATGACTCACAGATGAACAAATATGATTAGTAGCACCACTATTAATAATCCAAGAACTAAAGGAAGAGAGAAATTTTATTACTAGTGTGTGTTATTGTGTTGGAAGGAATACATGTTTGATTAGAGACATTGTCACTGGATTTAGATTGTTGTAGAAGGGTTAATAATTTTTGATACTGCTCTGAAGTAAAACCAAGAGAATGTACCTTTGACCTTGAACCTTCATGATTCTGCTGATTATTATTATAGTTTGCTTTATGATTTTTAAATTTGAACTGAGGTGGAAAACCATGCCTTCTATAACACGTATCAATCACATGTCCTGTCTTTCCACAATGACTGTAGACATTAGAAGTATATCGTCTTTCAAAACTACTTTTGTTAGTATCATTCACTGCTTTTGACTGATTATCAAAAATTTGTTTCTCTTGTTGTGTATCAATAGAATAAACCATATGTTGCTGAAAACTAAGATGATAAGGTAAACTAAAATATTGTGAGGGATCAATAATTTCGGCCATGATAAATGTAGCAACCAGAGCTCTCAAATTACCAAAAACAGAGAAAATATTTTCATTCTCATATCCTTTGTTCATTTTTGTTCATCTCTTTATTTTTTATAATAAAATTGTTAAAATTATAAAGTTCTCTTGTCCACATTCAAATTTCAAATACTACCGCACAAATGAATGAATATATGATGACAATGGTTGTGGCATTGATTATTTATCTGAAAATACATTGAGAATTCTGATTCTTTCACTGCTGGCAACAATGGCTGCACAACAATTTATTCCTTTTTTCCAGTTCACATTAAATTCTTTGTATTATATGCATTAAGGAGTTTTTTTTCTTTTTCATTCTTCATTTACAAGTATGAAGACACTTAGCTTATAATTGGAATATCAGCAGAAGAAAGGAAGAAAAATTTAAAATTTGAAACAGTAGCTGCAAGTTAAATTTTCTCTTCCTTTTTATTTTTTCCAACTAAAAAAACAATTGTCTGAATTTTCTTTTCTATATACTTTCTTTCATCTTAATCAAACATATAGTTAAAAATAATAATCTTTTCTCAATTAATTGGGTGATACATAATTTAGGATCCAAAATTCCAAGCATTTAATTAAAAAATCTAAATCCATACACGCAAATCGACCACTTGTTGATACTCACAAGAAATTCTTATTTCAATTATTGCAGTCCATATACCAATAACTACTAGCTTTATTATCCTAGAGCTTGAGGTACCAACCACATATAATTATTGTCTATATTCCCCTTCCATTACATGCAAAATGAAATGATGCTAGAAATGAAATTTAGGTAGATCCTTAGAGCTTATAAGTAGGAATAGATGCTCTCTTATGGATTCATATCAAAGGGGTCTATATTCTATATACTGTGAACCAACCAGTCACAACTTTTGACACAAACCAATGAAGGTGGTGTCACAACAATGCCTCTTCCAGAATAGGCTTCTATCACCTCTTGCTACCCCTTTCATGACCCCATGTCAAAAGAAGGAGTGGTGTTGCTTGTGTTTCACTGACAAGATTGTACAATAAGTACAGCTCTCCAAAGTTCACCCAAACACTTCAAACAACCATGCATTGAAGCTTCCATTCCAAGTTCCAATATGAGAGAACAACCAGTCTTTCATCTTGAGGAACATGGCCAGACAGAGAGGTCCCAATGGGTGCTTGATTCTCCCAACCCACCCCCTCTTTGGAAGAAGATCTTTACTTCTGTCAAGGAAACCATTCTGCCTCATGGGAACAAATTCTGTTTCTCTTCCAAGAGGAAAACTTCCCATGCACATGCTGTCTCATGCTTGCAGAATCTGTTCCCTATCATTGGTTGGTTAAGAGATTACAATGCCTCCAAGTTCAAAGATGATCTTTTAGCTGGCTTAACTCTTGCCAGTCTCAGCATACCTCAGGTACTTATTTCCCTTTTCTCAGTGCAATGCATGCATAAGAAATTGAATACATTCTTCATTCTTTAATTTCTTATTTGACTATTGCAGAGCATAGGGTATGCTTCGTTAGCAAAAGTTGCTCCTGAATATGGCCTGTGTAAGTACCTGGCTTAAGTCTACACTGTTACTGATATATTAAACTGGCATAACCAGAATAGAAAAAAAAAATGTGCTTTTATGTTTTGGATCAACACTTACTTTCTTAAATTTGACTGTTGGTTTGGTTTTGTTTTGTTTTGTTCCATTCAGATACCAGTGTTATTCCTCCTCTTATTTATGCTGTGATGGGGAGCTCGAGAGAAATTGCAATTGGACCTGTGGCTGTAGTTTCAATGCTGTTATCTTCTCTGGTTCCAAAAGTTGAAGATCCTGTTGCCAATCCTCATGCCTACAGAAATCTTGTCTTTACTGTGACTTTCTTCACTGGAATTTTCCAAACTGCATTTGGTGTTTTCAGGTTGTTTCCTCATCAGTTTATGAAATTTTTATTTTCAGAAACTATTATCACACAAAAGTCCATGCCTCACCAGCATGTAATACCAAATAACTCACCCTTGAACTAGGACCACAAAAAAGAAAAAGAGAAAACATCCCTGAGGTGTTCATACTTTTTGATCTTTAAAACACTTGTTTTAGAAACAATTCTCTAAACTTAATAGATTTTGAATAACAAACCATTGATGAATAACATGGAATTGTGTTAGAAATCAAGCATACCCCTAGTTAGTAGTTCTCACTTTTCATTATCTTTCAATACTTGCAGGTTGGGTTTTCTTGTTGATTTTCTTTCGCATGCTGCCTTAGTTGGATTCATGGCAGGCGCTGCCATCATTATAGGTCTTCAGCAGCTCAAAGGTTTGCTGGGGATCAGTCACTTCACCTCCAAAACAGATGCAGTATCAGTGTTGGCATCTGTTTATAAGTCACTACATCACCAAATTGCCTCTGGAGAAAAAGTGAGTTGGATTTACTTTTGCTATTCATGTCCTCATAAATTTCACTTACAGTCATACAAAATTACACGGTTTCTTATTCATAAACTTGTAGTTTATAGTTAGCTGAACTTCTAGCCAATGTCTGATACCATTCTTTGTTTATTTAATTGACAGTGGAATCCTCTGAATTTTGTCCTCGGCTGTTCATTCTTGATTTTCATTTTAACTACCCGTTTTATTGTAAGTACTTAAATTTCTGATATTTAGCCTTCTCACTACCCTTTTTATAAATTTTAAGTTTTAATGATGTATGCGATGTATCTGATTTCAGGGCAGACGAAACAGAAAGTTTTTCTGGTTGCCTGCTATTTCACCCCTTCTATCAGTTATACTATCAACTTCGATAGTATATTTGTCAAGAGCAGATAAACATGGTGTTAATATAATAAAGCATGTCAAAGGAGGTCTGAATCCAAGTTCACTGCACCAGTTGCAACTCCACGGTCCACATGTTGGACAAGCAGCTAAAATTGGTTTGATTTGTGCAGTTATCGCACTCACTGTATGTCCATTCATTTTCTGCTTTTCTCCAAATTGTTATTATTATTTTTTCCAGTTGAGTTAAGTGTATTAAAGATTTCATATTGATTAGAGATTAAACTTTTTAATAGTCGTGGATACAAATCTCACTTTATAAATTTGTTTTATAAGGTTTAGTTAAATTTAAAGTTCACTTTTTAATAATGTGAACCTGATGGTAACTTGATGTTGTGATTCAGGAAGCTATAGCGGTTGGTCGATCTTTTGCTTCCATTAAGGGATACCATCTTGATGGGAACAAGGAAATGTTGTCAATGGGCTTCATGAACATTGCAGGATCTCTAACTTCATGCTATGTAGCAACAGGTGATTTCTTTTGCCAATTAATTTGTAATGCTCCATTTAGGTTTGAGGTGTACCAAAGTTGTTATAGTTTCTTGGTGAACAATTTCAGGTTCTTTCTCAAGGACTGCAGTGAATTTTAGTGCTGGATGTCAAACAGCAGTGTCAAATATTGTGATGGCTGTTACAGTGTTTTTGTCCCTGGAATTGTTTACAAGGCTCTTATACTACACCCCTGTGGCTATCCTTGCCTCTATCATCATCTCTGCTCTTCCTGGATTAATTGACCTAAGAGAGGCTTGCTATATTTGGAAGGTTGACAAGTTGGACTTTCTTGCCTGTATTGGTGCTTTTCTTGGAGTCTTGTTTGCAACAGTAGAGATTGGCCTTCTTGTTGCAGTAAGTCATTCACCATTTAAACTTTTTCAACTACTGCACCAATGGAAATCATACAATAGTTATTACAAGACATAATGATTTTCAAATGCAAGAAACCTTTACCGAATTTAATCTAATTATGTAATAATTTACTGCTGTTGTGAAGGTGATAATTTCGTTTGCAAAGATACTAATTCAATCAATTCGACCTGGAATAGAAGTTCTAGGAAGAGTTCCAAGAACAGAAGCCTTCTGTGATGTTACTCAATATCCCATGGCCATAAGCACTCCAGGCATCACAGTGATTCGCATAAGTTCTGGCTCACTTTGCTTTGCAAATGCTAACTTTGTCAGAGAAAGGCAAGCAATTTACAAATGATATTCAGAGGGGTTTAGCCCAAATTAGAACCATGTATGAATTTTTTCACTTGTTCCAGAATCCTCAAGTGGGTCTCACAAGATGAAGATGACCCTAAAGAAACCACCAAGTGTCGGGTCCAAGCAGTTATTCTCGACATGACAAGTGAGTTTCTGTTACATTTTTCATATCTAAAGAACCTTAATCACAAACATTCACAGCAAAATTTGATAATATGATTGAACCTTTGATATTCTGTTTAACAGACCTGATGAATGTTGATACTTCTGGAATTCTAGCACTTGAGGAACTACACAAGAGGTTGCTTTCCCGTGGAGTAGAAGTGAGGCCACCATGATTTAATTATATTCTTTGAATTTAGTGTCTCCATTTTATTCTAACTTGATCTCATTACTTGTATTGTATTACATTGTCATGTTAATGTTTCATAAGAGAATAGAAAAATATGATTAAAAGCCTTTATGTTCTAACACTTGGTGTTATGTTGTTTTAACAGTTAGCCATGGTGAACCCAAGGTGGCTAGTGATCCACAAGCTTAAGCTTGCACACTTTGTAGACAAGATTGGAAAACAATGGGTTTTCCTTACTGTTGCAGAAGCAGTTGAAGCATGCCTCTCTGCTAAAATTGCAAGAGCTTGATTGATATTATGTGTCTGTGCACCGATTCTGTATTTCATCTGTTGCACAGGGTTTGGATTTTGTTTAAAATGTTAGTGCATAATTGGATATTTTAGCACATAAATTTGAGTGATATATCTTGTATTATACAAACTGATGATTGATCATGCCATGCTATATTGGATGGGGTTATGATGGTATAAATTATATGCCGAAGACGAGTAGGAGAAACCAGCCAGACATGGACGCACCTACCCAAACACTCTCTCAGCCTGTTCTCTTAAACTCCACACTCTCCTTACCACCCAGTGTTTCTAAAACTCTGTCTTCAAAAATAGAAAACCTTATTGAGTATTCTTATGAATAAAAATTTAAAAAGAAATTGATGGAAACATTTTGTAAAACACTTGGTATGCAACACAGAAAAAAATTGTTACAATAAAAAAAAATCCTGTGTTTAACTTATCATATATATTACAAATTGTCGATATTCATATAAAATATTGTTATCGTAACCAAGAAGCATCATCAATGTAGCATGATAGTTATTCGTTCTTAAGTTTAAAATTTTAGTTTTATAAACAAATTTCGCTAATGTCACATGAAAAGAATTTTAAAATAAAACAATAAGTCTTAATAAAACATAATAACTTTGTTTTAAGTTGCAAAAAAATTATAAATAAAATGCTATAAAAATTTAAATTTTATAAGGCTCTTACGTTAAAATAAACCTATCTTAAAAATAATGAATTAATAGGACTTAAAAAAAAATTACACAGTAAGACTTTATATTAAAAATGATTTAAATGAAAAAACATATCAATGTTCCTTCTTTTCACTACCATCGTTTATATCCCTATATATTAAGCCAAACATATTTTTCAATATTATATTTCAATTCAAATTACAATTTTGTTCTTCTTTAATTAATGTGATTTTGAATTTTTCTTTATTTTTTGCTATTTGGTATTCATTTTTTAAAGAGGTAGCAATTTAGATTTAGTTTCCAAACAAATATTTATTTTTTATTTTAATTAATTAAATTATATTTTAATAACATTTTAAATGAATATATTTTTCTAAAAAAAGTAAATATGTTAGATTTATTTATTGAATAGAACAAAATAAAATAAAAGAGTTAAATTACATTATATTTTTTTTTTCAATTTAAAAACTAAAATCGTAAATGAAAATTAGAAGAAGAAGAAAATTGTAATGTTGTAATATAATTATTATAATTGTAACAATGCATCGTGTCGGAGTCTTCTCCAAAGAATCTGAAGGTCTGAAACAAGAAAACTATGGGAGCTGAAACTGAATCACCAGAAAAACGCACAGAAGAGAGGCCAAAGTCTACTCTTACACAGGAACAGTTCCTTTCATGGAAGCGCCAAAAGGTCTCTTCATCTCGCACTTTTCCCAATTCCATAATTAGGGTTATTTTATTTTGAAATTATTTTAACTTCACGAGGAAATTCGAAATTAGGGTATTTTATAATTTCTATCTAACAATTTAATCGTGTCTGAATTCCTTGATTAGATGTGATTGATCACGTTGTGTTCCTGATGGATTCCTTGATTAGATATGATTATTTTTTGGTAGAGAAGTAGCTCATGTAGAAGGATGTTCATGAGACATTGTTTTCAAACTAGATGATTACATTGAAAATTACCTGAGAAGAAAATGGAAAGACGAAGGAACCAAGAATATGAGTGTATTGAAATTTCTTTTGGTGAGCCTGGGTCTCCCTTGGCATGGGATTGGGTTTTTTTTTTTTTTTTTTTTTTTTTTTTTTTTTTTTTTTTTTCTATAACTTTTTATCATGAGAGCAAGGAAAGGGGCTGGGGTATTTATTTATGTACAATTTTTTTTGTGGTCAAGTGCAAATATTTCTTCACATTGAGAATTTGATTAATTGAAGGCCTAGTCATTTATTACTGGGATAATGTTGAACATATTGAAGTTCTTTCAAACTAATTTTATGGGATACTTTAATCTAATGCAGAGAATCACCAATTTAATCTCTTATGGTCTCTGAATTGATTGTGTGTATACTGCTTCAGGATGCTGCTGTATCAGCCAGCAAAGCTGAAGTATCCAGGAAACGTGCTGAAGATATTGCAGCAGGAACAGTCCCAATGAATGGCCGGGAGTTGTTTGCACATGAGCCATGGGTGTTTGATAACTCACGATATTGAGGTTTTTTTTTTTTTTTTTTTTTTTTTTTTTTTTTTTTTTGATTTAGCTCATAAGAGATATGGTCATGCTTTGAAGACTTGTACTGTAAAGGAAATGTTTTTATTTATGCTTTTTCTGGGGTGGGCTCATCAATTACATTTCTTTTTC
>Ga0209489_103065_pt1 | contig 33057 bp, 25 predicted proteins | sample SiratrowhiteBW_FD_187527 | JGI IMG/M metagenome (GOLD analysis project Ga0209489, IMG submission 187527) | Root nodule microbial communities of legume samples collected from California, USA - Siratro white BW (SPAdes) (version 2) | ecosystem: Host-associated > Plants > Roots > Nodule | place...
TATATATATATATATATATATATATATAGTCTACAATTCAGTTAAAACATGTAAAATATTGAGAATCTGATCAAAATTACATATTTTCTAAAATTAGAGAAATAAAATTACGGATAAATTTTAGAGGAGATGAATATATATTACAATTAACTTGTTTTTTTTTTTTCTAAATATATGAACTCTAGACAGAAATAAAAGGATTTTTTTTTCAACAAATATATCTTCTTAAAATAATGCAGAAATATTTTTAATAAAATTCTGTTGAGTACACATGATGAAACAAAACCCTAATAACTTATGTTGACTATCAAGTGAACCTTGATTTGTAAAATGAAACCTAAGAAGTTGTAATTTCATCTCACACGATTAAGCAGAAGGAGGCTGCTCACAAGTGCAAAAACCCTGTACAAATGTTTTTCCCAACCAAAACAAAACAACGCTAACAAACAGTGATATGAAAATCAAAACTAAAATAAGAGACACGCGCGCCGTGTTCACAGTGAAGGAAGGTTCAGCGGGTATGTTGCGGAGTGACGCGCGTGAGATAGCCGGGCAAGGGGCTAGCGCGTGGCGACCTGGGAGGGATTTCGCTCAGCCGTTTCCCGTTTCCGTCGTAGTAAATAACGCCGGAGAAATCTAACGGCTCGCACTTGCCACCCATGAGAATCTCCTTCTGCCAGACGCCGCCGTTTCCCCACCCTCCGTTCTCTTCCGCCACGCTGCTTTGCTTGTTGTTGCACTTCTTGTGGTTGTGAGCGAACGGCAAAAGCGCTTTGTTGCTTATGTTGCTGAGAAGCTTCTTAGGCCTCGATTTGTGCGACTTAGGATCCGTTCTCGAATCCTCGTCCTTGGTCGGCTTGGGCTTGCGGGCGGCGCGCTTCGTCAACAGCGACAGCATCGCTGAGATGGTTACGATGAAGCCGTTGGTTTGGCGCTTGCGCGAGTCCGAGGTTGCAGCTTCCTCAACCATGGCGTTTTGTTTGTCTTGGACTCTTTGGTTTTTTGAGGATAGGTTGTGATATATATAGGTGAGTGAGTGGAAGTGGAATTTGAACCACGAGAGAGTCCACCATTGTTTGCGTTGACTCGCTCTCTTCTTTCTTATTCTTATTAATTACTATTACTTAGAGGATTTTGTTAAACCCTGCTATTGTTGTTACTCTTTTTTTTCTTTTAAAGGGTAAAAAATAAATAAATAAATAAAATAAAATAAATACATCATACCGTTACACTATTCATACCGTTACACTATCTTATCCATTAGATTTTTAGAAAATTCAAAAATATTTTTTCAGGTTTTGCATGGAAAGTTATATTAGATGTGCGATGAATAGGAATTGATGTGATAAAAAAATGTAAATACTTTATTGATTTATTTGATGAATAATGATCTCAAAAAAAAATTTCTAGATATTTTAAAATACTGCATACCAAGTGTTATGTATAGCATGATGCACAGTGCACGCTATATTTAGGATTTCGTCTGCTAATATCATGACAATGACATATGTACGTTTTTTACCAGACGTGGTTTTTGGGGCAAACAAAAACTAGGTTCAAGATGTATATATAAGAAGAAATTGATAAATGTTTGGACTTTTAATTAATGAATAACTAATTATTTTTTAACAAACACTAATTAATTACCCTCCTATTTTAAAGTAAATAATAAATTACTTTTAATTAAAGGATAATTAATTAGTTATGGTATTTTAAAGATAAGGCTGTTATGTTGGAAGATTCTGTTTTTTTTTCACAATTACATAAAAGTTTGCAGCTCAGTCTGATACCATTATTTTAATACTCATTTAGCAAAATATAAAAATAAAATATGATTATATATATATATATATATATATATATATTCAAAAATTTTAACATTTTTTTATATCTTGTTTATTCAAAATTATAAAAAAAATTACATGAGCCTGTAGATTTCAGAATATAAAAAAAATGATATTTATTTTTAAAATTTTAAGTTGTCAATCCTTAAAACAATTTTACTTAATTTATGACTTATAATTGGAGTGACAGAGAAGACGAAGTAATTATTTCTTCTCATAAGATATTCTCATGCAGCGTGAAATGAAGAGAGAGAGTTGGAGTTTTATAACTTAACAAAATATATCACTCTAATAGTGTGTTCATAGTTTAAGTGAAAGAAAGTCAATAACTTGATTTTAGTATTAAAAGAAAGTCGCTCAAGTGAATATAGTTTGCTTAGACGATATTCTTCTATTTCCAAAAACATGTTTAAGGACTTTTAAATTGTAATTTGTGTGAATAGTAATGAAAATTAAATAAGATATATGAATAGCTCAGATGATAATATGACCAAATTTTAATATATTAAATAAAAAAAACTTATTAAAAAAAAGGATATCTTAACTTTAACAATAATTGGAATCATATAAATTAAAATATTAAAGAAATTAATGATGGTCCAACCATTATAGTTTATATAAACTTCGTTTAAAAAACTCTCTTAACTCCTTGAACCTCGTATTAGTAATTTAGCATGTCATAATTAATAAGGATCTTCTAAAATGTTTAAAGTATATTAAATTACCATGATAGAGTTAAGATTTTTTTATCAACAATATTTAAAATGAGTTAGATGTGATTTGTTTAATGATATAATTTGGTTAAATTGTACATAGATTATGACAAGCATTATAATCATGGAGGAAATAATTAGTTTTTATATGTATGATAATAGCTATATAGTATTCTATTTTTAAATGTGCATGTGGATTAATGTTTGAAATTTATTTAAGGTAACTTAATACATATTTTATTTTGTGATAGTTGTTATGATCGTAACTGATATTACATTAACATTTTATGTTGGAGGTGAGGTAGAAACATAAAAATTTAGGCATTTATATTTTTCTTGTACTTTATTTTATTTTTTTGTAAGATTTTAATATATATATATATATATATATATATATATATATATATATATATATGTTTTTTATATTTTTTTTTTTTTTAATATTTTTATATATATATATATATATATATATATATATATATATATATATATACGTTTAGTATATTTATATTTTTATGATACGTTACATATTATTAGTTTGAATATTTAGATAGATCCGATTCCGCCTGTTTATCTTTGTTTACTTTCATGTTAATTTAAAATTAATATATAATCAACCAAACTTATTTTCACAGTTTTATATAACACAGCAGCGCAATTAATCCAATTTCAAATATATATATATATATATATATATATATATATATATATATATATATATATATATAACATTATTAGTCATTTATCACTATAACTACAAAATATTTTTCCTTTTAATTTGAAAACATTTTCTTAGTCTATACATATTATTTTTAAATATTTTAGTCCTTATAGTATACAAAAAGAGATTAAAATGGTATGTTAAAGATTAAAAAGAGAATGTTTTCAAGTATAGAAGTTAACAAACTTTTTTAACTTAAAAAATCAATTAAGCAATTAAATTTATGTGAAACATTGTTGATCAAATTTCAAATAATATTGATGTACATTTCATCGAGGAAACGTTTCACAGTTAAACTCCAGAGGTCAGAATTATGTACTTTTACTCTAGCATAATTTATAACACAAAAAATTGAGCAAACAACAAGATTCGTTTATGATAAACTGCTTAGTGAAATAAGAGAACAATAAAAAAAATTATGGAAAGTGCATTTTCGTTATGTAAGCTAATCATTTTCTTGACTTCATTGGTATCTTTATTAATAGATGTACTTTTAGTAAGTGTCATAATCTCAGTCTCTCTTTTAGGTGACCTTCCAGGTGATGTCCATGTTAACATGTACCAAATTGAAATTTTTAGAAACCAAATGATAATAAAAGAAATTATAACAGAATTTTTTATTATAACTTTCTAATTTCATTTTCCAGGTTAAAACAAATTTTTAAAATTATGTAACAATTTATAACGTCTCGATTTTGAACGAACTTTTCTCCTGAAATATTCCGAATTATATTTAAAAATATAAAGAAATTTTGAGATTTCGTTATTTTCAAACAACTTTGCATCCAAAAAATTTCAAAACATCCTTGGCGTCGTCAAAAATGACCTAGAATTTCATTTTTTTTCCAAATTAAAGATTGCAAAAAAATGCAAATTATTTATCAGAAATAATGTTTGAAAACTAGTTCTAATAAAAATTAGCAAAATAATTATGAAGATCATGTTTGGTTAATTTTTGTTAGAAAAATTCAGTATTGGAATATTTTTGTTGCAAAATCTAAAAAGGTATACCACTTTCAATGTTGAAAAATACGGAATTAACTTGCCAATGATATTTTTTTCCAATAACATAACTAATATATATATAAAACTTATGAACTTTCAGAGTCAGTCCAACACAATCTGAATAATTTAAATTTTCCGGTTGAATGGGTCTTTCTCTATTGTCTTCACTCTTTGAGCCTTGCGTCGATTTACAAAGTTCTCGCCCACACCACAGCGGGAGTGTACATGTGATGATACTTAGATGTTGAAGTAAGTGTTAGGTTATCATAACTGAGATAAGAATTAAGTTATAAATACCTTATATCTAAGTTATAAATACCTTATACCTTATTTAACCACGTATTTATAAGGTTGTACTTGACTTGAAACTTATATTATGTAACTGCTAGTGGTTGCATGTGGTAGCATGTATACTTTAACTACTGAGAATAAGTTACTGGTATTCCTAAGACATAATACAATTAATTGTTCTTTAAGGATGGTTGTTGGTCTTGGATGACCGGTGGTATGGATGACAAGTGATAGTCCTAATAGTACAATATATTATAATAATAATAATTTGAGATGATTCTTAAAATATTATTTACAATATATATTTTTACATTTAAAATAAAACGAATATGTTAATTATAGAAAACAAGTTTGTTAGTATTATGTTCTGCAGATGTGAGCATGGGAGGCATGCAGTGTTGTTGACTTTCGATTTTTATATTTATTATATTTTGAGAATCACTTAGTTACTCTCCTAATACAAATTGCAATGTCGATTCTTTGATAAGGAGAATATTCAGTATTAAATTAGCACGAAAACTTTATATAATAAGGATCATGTATTAATATTATTTAATGTAAAAAATTAAAGAAATTGTAATTTGATTTGGTATTAGATGATGAGATAGAGGAAAGAGTTGTAGGTATTGATTGGTAGGTTAGGTTCCACTTGCAAGGAATATTGGATGAGTTTTTGATTTGGTCAAAGAGAAGTGTGTTTTTCCACTGCAATCCCACCATCCAAGTCATCATCATGCATGGTTCAACTCTTGCCAAATCAATTAGTAATAAATAATATTTAAAGGATGAAGAAAGAAAAGCCCTTTTGCATACGCAAGTTTAACTGGGTCCATGGATTCCGACCTACCCTTTTAATGATTCCCAAGGGGCATCTTTAGATGACTTGTAGGGATCATTTGAATTCGGCATGCAATTTGGGTTTGCAATATTTATTTAATATGTTACACCAACATGTCATAATCATTCATCACCACCTCTATAATATAGTTAAGGCCTCATTTACCCTCATTAAGATCCATTACACTTAGTCAAGTAAAGATATCTACATTTTACACACCACATAGGATTAAAATGCCAATCAATATAGAGAATTGTACTTTTGAGTACTTATTTCTAAACAATGTTCATTCCTTCATTTCTACCAAACATAAAATGTCTTTGTCATCAGTCTTCCCATTTTCAAAAGATTATTATTATTATTTTTTATTTCAAAGTGTCCATGGGATAATCACCCACATGATTGATTTTCATTTACCTATCATGCCTATACCACAACTTATAAGTTATTTTATTTGAAAGAATAAGTGAATAGTTATTGAACAAGTGAGTAGTTGTTTCTTTCTGTTTTTGATATATACATATTTCCGTCACTTACTTCCCTCTTAATTATATTGTTCTTAGTGGTTATCCTATTTAGTAGCATAGGCAAAACAAAATGTTATGCACAAGTAATAATTTTAATTTTTCATAATAAACAGATGGTGCCATTCCTCTCTCTCTCTACTAACTTTCCATACCCATTTCTTATCCTTTTCTAAACACTTATTTTTAAGTTTTTTTTTTTTCATTTTATGTACTTTTAGTTTTTTCTATTCAAATCATACTCTCCTCCATTCAATATATCATACTCTCTCATTGTTGGTTATTCTAATAACTAAATTTATTAACCATTAATGATTTATTAATCATGTTCTTATAATTTTTTAAAATCTTTATAAATGATATCAACTAACTACTTGTCCTTCCAAAAATTTATATTTTTTCTATTCTTTACTGTTCGAAATGTATTCTCATCAAACCACTCATTATCATCAACTGACCAACATTTTTTTTTTTTTTTTATATATATCTATCGAGCCACTAGATTCATTCTTAACATACCTTCTTTTTTATATTTCTTATTTAGATTTAATAACCTCTTTTCATAACTCCTTTATTTCATATTCTACTTTCCATTTTCACCTACCTAAAAAGTTTAGGTTACGAATCATAGGATTAAAGATAAATCAATTACTATTTGCGGCCGAAACATGATATCATAATATTAGTTTGCTTTTTTTAATCTTTTCGGAATAATTACTTAACTTCATCTAATGATAGTAATTTTCGTACACTTGTATGGATGGTCTCATTCAATTGCTTTGATTTTTAAATACTATTTTTACATTTTAGGTGATTTATGCTTTGTTCCTATCTTTTAAAGTTTTAATCTTATGCTAACTAAGATTCTTAGTGTTCTGTATTTTAAATTTTTTTTAAAGCGATAATAATTAATAATTATTTTAAAATTTTAATCATCATAATATTTTTTTGTTATTTTCAAAAATAAAAGATAAATATTCAAATAGAGATAAAAAAGAATAAGATAAAAAAAAAGACCACCAAAATAAAATCAAAGAACTATGAGCTTCACTCATGATCATTAGCCATCTTGTTATGGGTATCTGTATTGTAACTATTATTATCTCATTTGCAATTTGTCAAATTCCTAATCTCCAAATGTTACGTACTTAAATAAGAATATGATTCACGCTTCATAATTTTTAGTACATTAAATAATTCAATCAACCCTTCATTCCATTTTTGAATGAACATTACACGTTTGTCTATTTTTGTTTCGTTTTTCCTTTATCAGCTATTACTTTCTTTTGTTGCTGGGAAAATTTTACTTATTATCCAAGGTTAAAGATGGTCAAACAAGTCCGAATTATATTCCAGCATGTATCTTTGAAAATCCTATTAAGTAGTTTGTTAAAAGAGATTACGATACACTGTTTTTTTCCTTTTCTAGAGAACTCAGTTAGTTATTGTATTGGAAAAAAACACGATCACAATCAAATGTATTTTTTAAAAATACATTTAGTATATTTGAATAAATTTCGCCTTACATTGACGAAGGATTTGTTACCTTTTTAATTGACTAATCCAAAAGTGATCAATTCCATGTAAATTATATTCTGGACTAGTCATTGATTAAACTAAAAATTATTAGTTCCTTAAAAAATTACTTCGGAATGATCAATATGAAAAGATAAAAAAAGAGGAGAAAGAAGAAACTCTGAGAGTGCAGAAAGCAACTTTCCATTTAGTATTGATGGTGGACTTGAACATTTACATGGACTTTTCTTTCTCCACCTCCTCGATTTTGATCTGCACCTCCATAAATTTAAATATTTGAAATCTATTATTCTGAAAATAAATACATTGACTGTGCTAATTTGGAGTTGGCAAAAACTTCCAGCACCCATCAATGCTGATGCGCACCCGACACAGATTCAAAAATATCAAAATACTCCTACCATTAACTCTCAGAAAATGCATTTAGAACAATTTCCAAAAAAAATTTCGGAATATAAAATTTACATTCTGAAAAATATTTTCTAAAATACATTTTAAAAACTCTTTTTAAAAATATAAATTTTATATTTCGAAAAATAATTTTCAAAAATATATTCTAAAAAGTTATTTTTAAAATATAAAATTTATTTATATTTATTTATTAAAAATATAATAGTCATTTTGATAAGTCTATAGAGATGGAGAGAGTAAATATGAAGGTCCAAGAAGAATGTGTCTTAAATTGGGCTTAATCTCTGGAAGGCCCGTTATTCAAAACTGATGATCCAACCATTGTAGCATTAATTATAGCATTGATTTATTTCTTGACTAAGAAAAAGGACTGTCATTCTTCGTAGTTTCTACAACATATCAACATATTATTCTTTCTTTGGAAATATTAATTATATAATATATATATTTTTGTAAGAATTTAATTATAAAAAGGTTGTTTATTACTTTTCAAATCAATTCGCTGAAAAAAATTCACAAATCAGGTTAAAGCTAATTTTTTTGAGTGAATTTCATTTTAAAAGGGATTGAATTTTAATTTTGGGATATGTCAAACATTCCTCCTAAAAGCTTTTAAAAAATTATTTATAAAACATTTCTATACAGTCTCTCAGTTCTAGTTTTTATCAAAATATTTAAAATGTTCTATCAACTAAAAATATAATCAATTTATAATATATAAACGAAAATAAACTTTACGATAGAAGTTAACTCAAATTTTTATATAACGCATTAATTCATGGACTTCAAATGTTATTTAACATTTAATAAGCTCGCGCATGAGTTTTTTTTTTTTTTTTTTTTTTTTTTTTTTACTTTTTTCATCAAATTAAACTTCATCATATTTTTTAATGTAATTTTTTAGTACATTTTTAATAGCTTTTTATTTATATTTTTACTTTATTTAATTTTTAAATACTTTTTATATAGTGCTATTGAAATAAAAAAATATTTATAAATAATTTATTTAAAAAATTATTTGCTTGTTTACTGTTTTTTTTAATAAGCTTAAATAATACTGAAAAGAAGCGAAATGAGTATGATGTTTTTATTATCCCGTGAAAGGGGATACTTTGTTCAACTAATAAAGCCTCTTGTAAATAAATGCAGAAATTTTAGATATGTACATAATCATAAACAGTGGTCTAACACTCTAGAAATTAAAATAAATAAATTTTCACATTTTTAAAATATAAACATAAACTGACATACTAAACATAACCTAATTACCTAGAAGTTTATAAAATCTCACACATAAAAGTGTATAGCTATCTTATAAGCAAATTTGATAAAATAATTATATAGTTAGAGTAAGTGAATAAAAATATAAGTATCAAAATCATAAAAAAAATAATTCCAAATTAAAAGTAAAATGATAATGAACAAGTGAATATAATTATAAATGTTTTATATGTTAAGAATGACTCAATTTCACATCTTTTACAAATAGAATTGGGTATATAAGCGAAAACTTACGGCAATTGCTTCCTGCATCTCCAGATTTACTTCCTGCACCCCCACAGCTAAAACTTACAAATCATTACAATCCAATGATGGGTTAGTATTGTTGATATTTTTTTTTTAATGAAAACTTTTTATATAACTCGTGGATTAAATGGGTTTTAGCTGAGGATTCTACATCATCAAAATTGGTTGAATTCAAAATTTAACATTTATTTTACTTTTATTGATCAAGTATTATTTAGTAGATTGAGCAAATTGTTAATATGAAAATGGAAAAAAAAAAATCTAATTTATTTTGTTGCAACTGCAAGCTAACTCGTATAACCTCCAGATATTTGTGGGACAAATGCAATTTAAAAAAAAAATAAAATAAAGATCTGTTTAAAATGTGAGTAGTTTTGGTAAAACGAATTTATGAGTACATGTTAAAATGGATGAGTTTTTTTTTTTTTTTTTTTTTTTTTTTTTTGTAAAACAAACTTATATGGGTACAGTTTTAAATGGGTGCACTCCTTGACATATAATAATTATTATATATTTCATTTTCATAATAAAAAAATTACTTTTACCTTTGTTTGAACTCTGTTAGTATGTGGTCTTTTGTAGTTACAACAACACGTGTTTATTAAATAGAAGATTAACATTAACATTAATATGCATTTAATTTTGAAAGAAATCTTTTATCTTTTGTTTCTTGTTTTGTAAATTTAAATTGTTAGTGACTTCTTTAAAATTAATTATTAATTTATAATTCTGATAATTATTAAAAATTAAAATATGATCAAATGTTTCAATTATTTAAATAAAATTAACGAAACTATTTTATACTTATTCTTTTTATTTTACTAAAAATAAAATATATAAATAATTATTCTACAGAATAAGAATATCCCATATCTTATTTATGAAAAGTTTATCCACTCCAATAAAGTTATTCTCACTGATTTTTCTTTTCAAAAATCTAATAGTGGGATTAATATAAACTCTTTGGAATAGTGTCCATATAGGAATATATTGGAACCATGTTTCAAGTTAAGAGTCGTATAACTTGGAAATATCGTCAAAATATAAAGGGTGCTTGACTTATCTAACCATGTTTGAGGCTAGGGGCTATTTACTCTAGTATCAACCTTAAATAGCGATAGAAGACATACAGAAAATCAACCAATACCATTCACAGTAATAACTAGAGATATAAATTTATCCTAAAGTTTTATTTAAAACAATTACTAATAAAAACCATTAGTTTTTAGAAAATTGATGGTTAGGATTAAAAACAACACTCTTTGAACTACTGCAAGACTAACTTATTTACTCAACTCTCTTTTTAGTTCTATCTTTTTAAGCTAATTGATCTATCAAATGAACAAATAGTTAAATATTTTTTAACACATTATATGTATTTATTCCTCCATTCAATTATTTTGTTATAAATCATTAAATAGTTGAAAAAGTCATATTGGAAATTATTTTTGTTATATGTTTACGTGCAGGTTGAGCATTGACTTGGGCCAATTAAGTATGGTTAAATTTTTTAACTTATTTGAATGACTTAAAACCTTATCTAATCAATCTATCAAGATGGGTAAAGTGATACTAACAAAATCATAAAAACAGTAAGAAAAAAAAATATATCAAAATCCTCCTTCAACCAAAAGTGGAGTCTCCACTGTTCACACAGGTGTGATGGAGCAGAAAGGAGATATTTTGAAGGGTTTTTGAGAGGGTTAAAGAAAGTACAAAGAAGAGCAGGTAAGGTCCCCAGCCACACTAATACCACAATTAACCACTCCACCAAACAGACCAAAAAGAGCCCAAATTTCACTGTCCTTCAAGTCATTCACCACTCATTGGATGCCTCCAATTCAGTTTTGAAGCTCACATTGAATTGTGGGGATCAAAATGAAGTGGTTAACCTTCTTCAAACTAATACCCACCCAGTTGAAATTACAAGAACCAAAATAAAATACTAGAAAAATGATGGAATGCAACATTAACCCAAAAAAGTCTTGAGTTTTATGGTAAAAAGAGCTACTCGAGAGAAGTCTAAAGTCAACCCTTTTCTAACATCCCTGCACGATCACATGTATTTTCAAAGACCCTTTTGATCATAACTAACACCAATATTAAAATGCATTTCTTTTGGGATACATTGTAAATTTCTTCTTCCTTGATGTGTGCCGTGCCGTCACAACCACTACCCATCAATATACAATTTTTTTTGTCTTCTATCAATCGCATAATATTTAAGCATCTCGTTATCGATGTATCTAGTATGTCGCTTTAGGACAATTGATTAAATTGGCGCGTGTTTCATCAAAACCTAACTCTATAATTGGAACCACTTAATACAAATTAAAGTGGTTCTCGTTGGATCAATCATGGCGCAAATTCCAAATTAAAAACTTGAATATATATAGATCAATGAAGTATACATTTATAATAATATTCATCGCACACATGTACAGAAAAAGATAACAATGATGATATTAGTTTATGAAGAGAGGAAAATATGTATATATAACACTTTTTTTTTACTAGAACTAGACAAATTCTCCTTTATGAATACATAAAATTAAATTATATGACGGGGAAGAATAAAAAGAAAAAAAAAAAAAAAACAAAAGTATGTGAACCTCGTTAATGGTGCAATGGGTTTGGACCGGTTGGAACGAGGCGTTTGTCGACACCGTAACGAGGATCAATCTCGGTTGGGTTTGGGTCCGGCATGTGAGTCCGGTGGCGGTGATGGCGTTGATGGTGGCGGTGGTGGTGGTGAGGGAGAAATGGGGTGAAGTCAAATCCCGGAGCGGTTGCTAAGATTTTTCTTGGAGAGACAGAGAAGTGGAGTTGGTTATGAGAGTTGGAATTGATATGACAGCAGGCATGGAAGAGTAGGGAAAAGAGGAAGAGCCAAAGAATGAAGCTTAGAAGGTGTGGGAGTCTGATGATGAGGGCCATGATGGGGATCGGAATGATTGCATGGAGAGAGAGAGAGGGAAGGAAATATTGAGAGAAAGAGTTTTGAAGGTTTGACAGCTTGAAGATGGTAAGCATGCATAAGAAATGCTGCTAGGGAAGCTTGACATGGGGAGTGTTTGCTTCCATTATAGACTATAGCTTATTATTTTTTATATAAAAGCTGTGTGAGAGAGAGAGAGAGAGGAAGAGGGGTTGAGTTAATTTGGAAGGTCCAGTAGATGCGGAGAGGGGGCAGAATTGTCGACCATTCTTCTTCCAATGAAGCTTCCTTTGCGTTCAAGGAACAAAGAGTCATTAAGACCACATTGTCAAACCTTCTATTATATATTGACACTACCACCACACCACCCGGATCACTTTCTCACTAGCCTAGCCCTCTTAGCTACGGGTATGAATATAGTTAAATATTTATATATGTGAAATCAGATATAAGTGCCAACATTTCTCCAACCAAATGCCAAAGTGGAAGGATGAGCAACTCATTATTTTATTTACTACATATAATATATGGTGCCAAAATTTCAATTGTTTTATTACTAAAACACGAGCATTTTTTAAGTGTTGTTATCAGCGATTATGAAGCTTCATGACTTCTCATAAAAAGCTGAAATATAATCGCTTGTGGCCTAAATAGATAGAGACGGAATGAGTTGGGGGACGTCTTGAAAAGGTACTTTGCCTAGTAAAATTTGGTGGGTTCTTAAAGTCTTAAAACCATCAAATCCAGCTTTCTAACACTCATGTATGAAAAACAGCGACACCTCAATTAAGTACTTTTGTGTGCAAGAGAAGTGGAGCACTCGAAAATGGTAAGAAGGTAAAATGGAAACACAACATTATAAATGCAAGATGAATTCATTTAATTCGATGTATCTTCCTTCCTGTTTTCCCGGGTTAAATATCTATTCTGAAGATATTCTTCGTCTGAACGTAGGCAATGGCAACATGATGTATAGAAACCGGCAGAAAAAGAGAGTTGTGAGATTATTTTGACTAAGATTTTTGTTTTATAGGTATTGACCGACAATTGATTTAAAATATAGAAAATAAACTTATACCAACATTTGAATTCCCTCTTTTATTTCCTACTTTTAACCATATATATGATTATAAAATATAATTGGTATTTGACCTTTAGCTCAGCTTCAGCATAAACGAGCTGGCATTAAATATTCGCATACGTTTCACCGAAATTTAAATATAATCATAACAATCATGTAAACAATATTATGCCAATTCACACTTCTGTACTCTACATTATATATATACATATACGTTGGAACACGCTAAAGTTGCATAGGAGAGCTGAAAACACTTGCTTCAATTAGACTCTTTCGCCCGTCCTCTTTCAAATATATTGTTTGTTTTGATTTAAGCTGACAAATGAATTGATAAAATATGTTACCATATATTTTTTCTGATGGACTTGGGCATGTGGATGTGGGTCTTAAAACTTTTCTAGTTTTCTCTGACTTTTTAGTTAAGGAACCGTGTTATCACCAAATATTACATATATATTTTGACCTCCATACTTTACAGTCCGCAGATAAATGCACGAAAATTTGCAACTTGATTCTTTTATTAAATCAAGGGAATACAAGATTGTAGCAATCAAAATAGTTGCGAGGTAGGGTAACCCAAAATATAAGACATCAGAAAAAAAGAATCCGGGTTAAATGCATTATTTTTCTCGTAAAAGGATCACAGAAATTAAAAATCACAGTCACGTACAAATTATTTTCAGTGATTTTTAAATAAGATGAGTATTTTAAAAGAAATATTATAAAAATTAAAAATACCTAATAATAAATTAGTATATCGACAAGGCAACGAAGACACTGGCTATCTCTCATTACACCTTTTGTACATTTTGGGCAAATAGACAAGTTGGATGTGTTTGGAAAAATGAGGGCTCCGTCGGGAATGGCTAGAGGAGATATAATTCAGGGCTCACCATTTTCCTCAATGGTGTGAGCAACAACAGCACAGGTAACACTCTGGAATGGTCCGTTACTCATAAATCTAAGTATCCATTGGCAAATAGTAATGTGATCACAATGAAATAAAGTTGGAGACACTATTTTTGGACGGCTATAGCATGAAAAGTTTCCAAGTAGTATTTTTCCTCCAATATATGATTAATAACTAAAAAGTCAACTTCGCACCTCATCTGAAGCCACGGACGCATAACCACAATAAGATGCACAAGCAAGACTATGTGAGCAGTTAATTCCGGTCTTGTAAATAATTTTCCATTACACACACTACTGGCCAGATAATTTTTCTTCAACCTTCCTCCCAGTCAACATCATCGTCGTCGTCATCTGCTGGAACTTTCTCAGCTTCAACATTTAAATCACCGACCTTATAACCTCCATTTCCATTGCCTGTTAAATATGAAACCCAGTGCATAAATCAGTGGACACAAATAACATCATAAATCAAAAGAAAAAAAAATAAAAAAGGTAACTGCTAAAAAGGAAATTTCAGAAGGGGACCCAGTCAATATTAATACCAAGAAAAGGTTTATTAAATTTTAATACTTCTCGTGTGGGTCAAATCTGGAAGGGAGGCCTTCAGATCAATAACAAACAAACTACGACTCAATCGCTCCGTCAAGCACATCTTAATGTCTAGTCCTCAGATAACGTTTACTATTATAATTAATAGGCTTAATATACTAATCTGTCCCACTATTATTCGATTGGTCTCTATTTTGTTCCACCTTTTTAAAAGTTCTCAATTAAGTCTCTCCTTTTAAAACATATTAATGTGGTCCTTCCACATAAATTTGAGGATTGTGCCCTTAAGTGGGTGGCAATTTAGCTGATGGTGTGTCACGAGAGTTACCAGCAGATGATAGCTTCTCTCTTTGATCCCTTTCCTCCGGCGACACAACCCCACTCCAAGAATGAAATAAGAAGGAAAAGGTGGAACAAAGGGAAAAGCTAAACTCGTGAGGTTGGGTTTGCTTCGCCCGTAGTAGAGGGGTGCAAAGGGAGAAGTTGTCGTCAGTTGCCAGCTCGTTTGGCACATAATCAACCAAATTGCCATATTGCCACCCACTCAATAGCGTTACGCTCAAATTGATAAAAGGCACCACATTGATCCGCTTGAAAAAAAAAAAAAAAAAAACTAATTGAGAACTTTAAAAAAAGTAGGACGAAATTGAAACTAATCCATCAATAGTGGGACAAATTAGTGTACGAAGCCTAATTAATTTCATAGGTAAAATATACCTGCCTATATCGACCCCACATTAGTAAAACTTTCCAGATTGAATGCTGAGCAGTAAAAAGCTAATAAACACTTGTCTTACCTCTTCCTTCTACCATTACAGTTGAACATCAACCACAGCAATTGTCTTGCCATTCTACTATTCTCCAATTTCCGTCAGATGAAAAGTTTACGTCTACCCTATTTATACCAGTTATTAGGAGAGTAAATATCTTTTAATTAGTTAGTAATAGTTTGTTACTTGTTATGTATAGTTGGTATAAATAGAACCACCATGTATATCTTTTGTCAATCTCTGATAAAATGGCATATTTTCATGGAAGCCAAATCCTATTCTTTGAACTCTATGATGTTTGGCCTAGTCAACTAAGGTCTGATTTGCCTCTCATTACCAATACTGATGCTATGCTACCCAATGCCACTGTTGCAACTGGCAGTTTCGTACTAAACACCACCAGGCCCCCAAGTGGAACTTGCCACCAACATAGTAATAGTCCCAACAGGAAAAAATAATTCATGCATCAAGATTCTTGAAAAGTTTATACGCCGGGCACCCCATAACTTCCATCAATCAAATAGCATATAATCAATCCGATGGAAACAGAATAATGGATCTCATTAATGGGCCTGCGTCTGCAGACGCACAGGACCATGGTCCAAAATATCCTATTTCGAGTGTTTATTCCAGGAGTTGTAGTCAAATGGCGGTTATGCTTTGTAGTGAACAAAGGGCTGGTGCTGGGTCTAATATCTCCAGCTAGTAACATCTCTCTTATAATCCTTTCTCTCTCATTTTTTTGCCAGTGAAGCTATTGGTAAGGGCGCTCTTAGGAGGTACCCCTTGGCTCTTAGGAAGAGTCATCAAAAGTGCTTCAAACCATGCCAGTAGTTTTTCTGTTTCACTTGGCACGGTAATTATAACTTGACTGCCACAACAAACCCCTTGCATCTTGCGCTGAATGCCTGAGTAAGATCTTCCAAGCAGCTTCAGTTTTAAAAAATGAAGGATGTCCTCTCAATTTTTTTCTGATCCTTATCCTTCCGCACTTAATAGTTAAATATTTGAGTTGGCCTCACCATCCCCCAAACCAACCAACCTATATATATCCCTTGAACTATGCTAAAGGAGAAGAGAAATTAAGACAGTTAAATATTAATGAGTCATTACTTGAGGTGTTAGATATAAATAGGGGTAGAAGGACAACATGGAAAAGTGTTAGAATCCATGTAGTTAATATTTCCTTGTACAATTTTAATTACATAATTAGTACATTTAATTACATTCCATGATTAGGATGATTAATAGGCTCACAATTTTATATTTATTGTACAGGATCATTGATCCTAAATTGTAGGGATAGATTATATCTATCATAAATTAGGATATTAAAGTCTTTGTATTATATTTAAGAGCAATTGCTTCTCTATGAATAATATCATAAATGTTTTTTCTGACATGGTATCAGCACTCTAAAATCCTTGGGAACCTGTGTAATCTCATGTGCAGCGTACATTGCTGCAAAACCACAACCCATTCTTTCTTCCGTTGTATTCATCTGCGCAGCCTGCATTGCTGCAACACCACAACCCTTCCTTTCTTCCACTGTATTCCTTCTAGACCTGCATTGCCATACTTCAAACCACAAAAAGGTCTGATACTCAGACAACTCGACCCACCACAAAGTTCAACAGAGAGGAGATTCTAAAATTAAGGGGGTTGCTGGACACATTAAAAAGATTTGCAGACTCAGGTAATTGCTCCTTAGCATTCGCAGGCAACATTCCTTACTCCTGTGCACTCAATGCCTTAAATTCCTCTAAAGAAGGTGTTTAGATAGTTGATTAAGGCGCCAGAGACCACATGACTCAATCATCTATTGGGTTTATATCTTATAGACCCTATCCAAGCAACAAAAAATTGCACTTGTAGATGGAACTTTCATTATTATAGTTGCTGAAAAAGGAGATATCATGATAAACCAGAATCTAATTTTGAAGGATGTTTTGCATGTGCCCAAATTATCTTCCAATTTTGTTCACAAGCTTACACTGAATTTACATAGTTTGGTGTTTTTTTAATCCCACAACCTGCCAATTTCAGCATCAGGGAACGGGGAAGGTGATTGCACTTGCTAAGGAAGACAATGGGCTCTAACGGGTAAGGTGATTGGACTTGCCAAGGAAGACAATAGGCTCTATCTTATAGAAAAGACGATAATAGGATGCGTAACACTTAAGAGTCAATTTCCTTTGTCTTTGATGTCAAAAACAACTCTCTCAAATAAATAAAAAATCTGGTTATACCACCTTCATTTAGGTCATCCATTATTCAGTACCCTAGAAATTATGTTTCCTAATTTATTTCAAAAAGTTGACAAAAAAATATTTCATTGTGATACTCGTGAATTTGCAAAGTACAAGTGTGTTGACTTTCCCTCTAGTAATAAAAGAATGATCGTTCCCTTTGCATCATTACATAGTTATGTGTGGGGACCCTTTGGTATTCCTAACCTACTTGGGGCTTGTTGGTTTCTCATATTCATTGATCACACTCAAGTGTCATGTGTATTTCTCTTGAAACAAAAAAAAGTATAGTGAGCCAAGTTTTCAAAAACTTCATCCAAATGATTAAAATTTAAAAACCAGTTTGAGATAAGATAACCATTAAAAGTGTCCATTCAGATAATGCCAAAGATTTTTTCAACCAAACATTATCCTCCTTCAATGAACAAGGGATAATTCATGAATCTTCTTGTTTGAACATCCCACAACAAAATGGTGGCAGAACAAAAAATTGGGCATCTCATAAATGTACTCGAGTCTCTCTTCTCCATAAAAACGTACCAAAACAGTATCGGGGAGAAGCTACCTTACTAGTACTTATTTGGTCAATCGTCTACCCTCCAAAATAGTAAACAGTTTTAGAGCCATAACCTTAGGGATTCGTGAAATACTATACTTAGAGATAATTTTAGAAAAGGTTGATTAGAAGAAGCTTATGAGAATGTAGTGTGATAGCAAGTCAGCAATAAATATTGCGCAAAACCCAGTACAACATGATAGAACTAAGCATGTTGAAGTAGACAAAATACTTCGTAAAGGAGAAACTGGATAATGGGACAATATGAGACAATATGTAAACCATTTGTATCCTGTGGAAATCAACTTGCAGATGTATAGATAAAAAAGGCCAGTAGTGCTACATTTCAGTCTATTATTGGCAAGTTGGAAATGGATGACATCCACTAATCAACTTAAGGGAGAGCGTTGGGATCCTTTGATTTATGTTGCGGTTAATATTTCCTATTAAAGTTTTAATTACATAATTAGGAGATTTAATTACATTCCATAATTAGGAGGATTAATAGGCTGACAATATATTTCTATTTACCTTACAGGATCATTGATCCAGAATTGTAGGGATAGATTATATCCATCGTAAATTAGGATATTCAGTTATTAAGTCTTTGTATTTATTTAAGAGCAATTGCTCCTGTATGAATAATATCAAAAACTGCTTTTCTGACAAAAGGATTAATTTTGTGGATTGAGCATTAGCTCTTTGTGAAGGGGAAACCCTTGGAGGAGATAGTGCTCTCCTATTTCTTATTTTCACTCTATTCAATAAAAATATTTCTTTTCTTTCTCTTTTCAATTCTTGGTTCCTAGCGAACTACTTTAGTTCCTCCAAGTTCTACTTTATGTCTATTCCTTGCAGGTCTGATAGTAGATCCTTGCAAAATCCTTTATTCCTCACCAAAAAATGGCTAAGTGGAACTGGATTCAGCCAGCCACTACCTTCTTTATTACAAGATGATTGGGAACTCCAAGACATCCCCAAAGAAATTTTAGCTGTCAGGACAAATCAGCAGGGAATCAAGGAAGCCTTGGTGCAATAGCAGCAACTACCAGCATGTGAAGATTCCTGGTAAACAGAGCTCAATTGCAAAATTCCAAATCTCCAACCTTGAGATCATGTTGTTGTTGAAGGGGGCAGAGATGATACATTTTTAGTAAAGGAGAGGACATCATGTTTCAAATGTTTGATTGGGCCTGAACCTAGTCCTACTTGGATGATATATACTAAAAAGAGATTAGCCCTGTTAGTTTGTTTTACCAAATCACATTTTATATGAAGTTGGGTATCCCAACATTCATTCCATGTAAATGTCACCTTTGTGGCACCTAATAATCTTAAAACCACAATCATAATAAAGTTCTAGGTGTGAATCCAGGGTGATGATCATATGTGTTAAGAATATAATTTAAATAAAGACAACAAATCCAAGCAATAATATAAATTATAATCAAACTCATAAGTATGACATGAATTTCAAGAGTTACTGTTTAAAGTTTTATGCCTTGCCTTTTATATTTTTTAGGAGATTGGGAGACAGTATTAAACACAAAATTCCAAAACATTAGGGATTTGAACTTGAGGATCCAAATTTTAGTCACATCACATTAAAAGACTACAATGTTACCAGCAATAGGAGCTTCCTCCCACTCAGTACCATCATCATCATCTTCCTCACGTTTGGATTTCTTGCCAACCTGACGATTGGAAGTACTGCTAGAAGGATTGGCTGCAGCAAGTGTATTTGACAATTGTTTTTTTGCAGCTTCTTCCATTTCATGTTGTTGTTTAAGTAAAGCAGCATAGTAAGTCTTAATATACTCATCCTATAAAAATAAAAAATAGGAGGAAATAGAAAATTTAGAGAACAAAAATTTCTTGTCTTATTTTATGAACCTATGGGTGGAAGGGAAAAGGAAGACAAACAGAAAGGGACAAAAAGTTCATCTTATTTTATGAACCTGTATATTTTTATTATGGTCATGCCCAATTTTTGACTTCTTGTCATCTGTGTCCTGTGCTGCAGTGGAAGTTGAAGTCCCATCCAACTTTGTTTCCTCCTTCACCTCCCCACGTTGTTCCTTTGTAAGATTCATACCTGATGTAATCATCCAGGGAGGCAAAACCTTTAAAGTCGTCCTGTCAGTTTCAGACTTAAAGCCCTCTCCTTTGCCTTCAGTATTATTGAAGTCAACTACAACCTGTCACATTCATCGATAGACTATTAAGTCCTTAAAACTATTTAAGGAATATATTCTCATTGCAAAAATTGAAAAGCATCAAAGAAGATTCGTTATAATATAACTTGAGAGCAAGCTGGGCCATATTCATTCACATGTAACTTGTTTCAAGATTAAGAGAAAGGATAAACAATTTTAACAGAAAATAAAATAAGAGGAGAAAGGAAAACAGGCATGAAACCAAGACAATTTAGCAAGTTGGCAAGTACATTCATGATAAACATGGACATACAAACTCATGTTACCACCACGAACAGAGAAAGATCCTATTTGCATAACAAATTTTAAAATTACCCAAATCGCAAACTACCTGGAAAGGAGCATAATGGGTAAACGAGCAGCACTCTTAATACTTGTAGTGAATATTCAAGTACTTTTATGTATTCATCAACTCCTTAATGACTAGGAAGTTGTCCTTAAAAATCCGGAACTTTCCCCCAATATCTTTGGACAGTGGTTCAATAATAACAAATGATGATGCTATGGTTCTAGTCTTCTATACCAAAAACAACTAATAATTTGTTTTCACATTGCCCTATGAGCAGATCAATATCATTTAAGTTATTTGGTGATTTTGGTGACCACTGTGTGTCCCCTTTACTTGGATCAACTTCTTTTTAACTTTAAATGTTTTAGCAGGACTAAATATAATGTAGTTCATTGGTGGTGCGTTATCTTCTTTGGTGTCTATTTGGTTTACACAAAATGCTTATACTTAAAAAATCATCTCAGGCCTCAGATCTGAATTATAAATAACTATTACTATCTTAATTACTATCTCATAGAAACCTGAGGCGAAATTATGAGGAAGGCTCAGATGAGTATCAACTATAGGGCTTGGGTCATAGCAAGCAACCTATATGGAAAGTATACCGTAGAAGGAGGTAAGGACAACAAGGGAATTTTCTGTCAGAGATTTAGTGACGTGGCTGAGTTAGTTAGAGAGAACATTATGAGAAAAGGGTACAGAAGGAGGGGGGAAAGCACTAGCTTACAAAACTGAGAGTAGCATCTCAGAGGAGCCTTAAGCTCAGGTAGGAGAATTGTATTCTGGCTCATTTCTGATATTTCCTGGTTTACTATTTTCTATCTTTCTTCTCCCTGGTATCTTTCACTATCCCATTTCCCAATTAGTTGTAGTTCACTGCACAACTTAGAATCTAATTACACCTTTTGTGAACTGTACTCTATTTATTGTCTCTCTGTATGTATAGCATTTAACAGATTATGTAACTGTGTATTGTGCACTCAAGAATATTTACCCCAAGACCACTCTTCTCTGTTCTCAACTTCAACTATATTGTTTGGCCTCCCAAAGGTGCTTGGCAAATTGATTTTTTAAGGCGGGTAGCAGGAAGAGATGCAATGACAATGAAATGCTTTATTTGTTAGTATATTACTGTCCAAACAAGCTTATATGTCTTCTCTTTGTTTCTTCTTGGAGAGTCTTTAACTCCTTGCAAGTTAACTACTATCCTTTTCCATTGTATTCTCTCTTTCTTCCATCTAATAATATTATTTATTATTTTAACACTGCTCCGATGACCTTTAATGTACAATACGAAGAGGATGAATGTCAAAAGTAACAAGTAGGGATCCAATAATTTTCTTTTTCTTTGGGGTGTGGGGGGAGGAGTACCATGGTTGCCCTGTCGCTCCACGTGCAAGAAATAGAACACCCTTAAACAGGAGAATGTTACCTTAGTGTCTCCACGGTATGGCATTGGCACTCCATTATATCCTAGCTGCGACATTTTAGAATCTCCAGCATTGATATCTCCACTAGCTGCGCGGACGGCAGCACTAGCTCGAGCTTCCCATGCTTGAAGACTTCCAAATTCTGGAACAGGCAAGTCTTTTACCCGACTGAGTTGATCCATTAAAGGCTTGAGGTGTGCCTGCACATGCACAGGAAGTACAACAGTCATCACAATATTAAGTTGTGGACAAGTAACAACAAAAAGAATGGCCATATTGAGTAAATTCTAACAATACATCACAAAATTCAAATGCGATTAAGTATCAGTAGGCAATGTTCTATCATTCATAAACTGGCCCGAGTTTTGCACCTCTGGAGAATACTTACCCAACAAAAGATGCCCAATATATAAGAGCCCGACATATGATAGTGAATCAAAACAAGTAAAGTAGTTGACCTACTAAAGATTCGCATGTCAAGTTTAGTTCAAGGTTATCAACTTCTCTTTGTCTATTTCTAAACTAAAGTGGGTCATTTAATATTGTTGAAAATCTCACATTGACTAATGGTCAAATTATAAGTGACTGCAAATATCATCTTCGAAACTAGTTTTGTAAGATTAAGTTAGACTTAAATCTCACTTTATAAGATGGTATCAAACACCCAGGTGCTCATTGATGTTTGGCCACCAAAGTGCTACATTCAAGCTTGAACTGGCAGAAAATTCATTGTTTTGATCATTTCCCAAGTCCTAATTGGGGCTTGGAGTGGAATGATATAGAAGAATGGAAAACAGGCACTCTACCTTCTGCTTCTCTTATTTGAAAATTGATGTAGTCGGCAACTTCCCCATGCCTGGCTACAATCAGTTTTTTGTCTTCATCTCAAGCAGTGATCATCATTTCACAGGTTGTAAGGTGTAAACACATGAAACCTAACAGGCATCTACACATGGGAGGAGGTTTTTCTTTTTTACTTTTCATAATGTTGGCTTCTAGTTGAATTTAGCAGTTTCCAGCTCCAAAATGATACTTTACGATTTAGTGTAAGGTTTTAGTAAAATTAGTTTCAAACATTCATTAGATTTGGGCTCGTGCTTTTGCTCTTTAGAACACATGGAAGGTAGGTTTACAAGGTTTATATATGTTGAGAATCCCATCAACTAGATGTATAGCTAAATTATTCTATATAAGGGGATGTAAATCTAACCTTACATGCCAATTTTGTGAGACTAAGCTAGGTTTAAAGTCCATTTTCTAAGAATATAGTTTAAATTTTTTGGCTTAAATTTCAATTTGTAAAATAACAAATAAATAAATAAATAAAAATAGTTAAGTCTTTTATGTACCCTAAAATCAATTAGTAAAGATTAACCTAACAAGCGAATGATAGTTCCTATGCCTGAAATGAATCTTTAAGTTGGAATCACATTACATAGCTTATTTTAACAATAAGATAAAGAATCAGAGAGATAGTTTAATGATACATGCAAACAGGAAACAAACCCTATAATCATCATCCTTAAGGAAAATATGACTTGGCATATTCTAAAATTTCTTACATAATAACCATGAAGCACAACAGCACAATCATTTATTGTTATAAACTAAATTTGCTAATTCTTTAAAAAAAACAGTGATAACAAACTAAACACCATCAACAATAACAAAACTAAATAAAATGATCCATCACATGACACCACAAATATAAATAAACAGCATAGTAAAATCAGATAAGAACCTCCATCTTCTGAAGCATGTCCTTTAACTTTTCACGTCGTCGTCTTCTTGCGTTGTCATCCCCATCTCCCCCATCTTGAGCAGCTATCTTATCAATTTCAACCTCTAGTTTTCCATCACAACTTTCACAGTGGAAGTCTTCATCTTCAAACGATACTAACCGCAAAGCATCCAAAGCATTGTATCTAACGTAATTCATATACCCAAGTATTATGGAATAGAAATGCATCAATACAAAATAAATATGACAATATGATTTTGATATTACAATGAATTATTGAAACCTTTTTCCGCAGTTTGGACATATATATTCCTGAAGTGTATTTTTGTTCTCTAACTCATCTTTCAGCTTATGCTTCATGCGGTGTAGTCTGTACCTAATCACATCATAAATCTGCAATGGAATTTAACATAAGACTTTCTACATATGGAAGGGGCATATACATTTGTAATGTTTCTAATGAATTGTCAATAAAAAAGGTAAAATAGCATTGTTTTTCCCTTCTCCCTGCAAATAAACACCCAAATATCCTTCCCAAACCACAATTATGGAAGAATGAGAGTGTGGAGATGGACCTGTGCATAATCTAGACAACAGTAAGAGTGTGTATGCAGCTTGACCTTTTCTTCTCCCTCCTTTGCTGCCTGATGACCATCAGCTGTAGCAGCTACAGCAGCACTATAAATTTTTGCACCTTTTGCTGTCTGAGGTCAAATCAGAAAAGATGTACTTGAAATCAAATCTAACAATAAAAAATAATTAAAACAAAATCTATAAAACACACATCAACAGATGAGACTTATAAACCAGAAACATAAATAACTAGTTATGCAAAATTTAAACTTGACATAATAGATGGAAGAAACTTTACATGATAGAGGAAATAATATGAAATGTGTCCAAAAGAGGGAATGTTCTAAAATAATAGTCTTAAAAGAGGTTACCTACTCTTCATTCATCATGATTTAGAAAAAATAAAATAAAGTTCAGAAAGTAATCTTCTACAAGTTATCTAGTTATTTTCTAAGCATTTTTCACTCTGGTTTAGCTTGATAGCTTTTGGCTAGAATTTTCAGTTTTCTGTTATCACTAATTACCTATAATTTCACTGTGATCATTGTAACAGTTGTGTATCTCTAGTATAGGCACAGTTTTTGTATTCAGAAATAGATATTCACAGTTTACAATATTCTCCCATTTATTTGCACTAAGTTCAGTCAACAAAAGCCTCTATAGTTCCAACACTAACCCGTCTTATGTTGTCTTCGTCTTTGCTGTACTTTCCTTCTCTAGCGTCAACAGATTGAGTCAATTTATATAGTCTTCCCTCCTATCTTGTGAATACACACATTCCACCACATTCTCACCAAAGAAGATCACAGCAATGGTGCATTGAAAGCTAAGTATCTAGCCTGGGTGTGACAAGATCAGTTGCCCCTCCTGTGGCTTCAATCTACCCTAACGAGTAGAATTCTCACTAAAGTTATTGGTAGTGTTGAATCTCAGGGAACTCTAAGGAACATTTGTTTCACGGAATCGCTTTGCATTCCCAGAAATTTGAAAGTAAGAATATTTCTTCTCACGTTTGTTAAAAGCCTATCAAAAAAATATTCATAGGTATCTTTTATTCCAAGAAAAGTTATATTACCATGTCTATACAGTTTTTATCATCATGCTGAGGAGGTGAGCAAGTTACATGACCATGGAAATGCGGGAAATTATTTTCTGAACCCAATATAACCTTTTTCATTTTAATTATTTAAAATTTACAAGTTATTCCAAGGAATATCAAAAGTTAACCAAGCATATTTATTAGAAATCCCACATTGATTAGAGATATGGCTAAATTACTACAAAAGTTTACTCTGAATTAGTTTCCCGTCAATTTGACACATGCTCAAAATCTAACACTTCTCATTCAATTTCTTTGAATTCAGGTTCCTTTGTCAAAACAATATTAATTGTTTTAACATTTATTTCGACAAGAATTTAATGTAGGCAAGGATCTTGGCAGCTGATCCAAAATACTATGTTTAACATTCGTTGATACATACTCCATATTTATATGGCAGTACTTACTCAAACACAAGGCTAATATTTTTCCGTTTTTAAACAGTTCAGAAAATGGTTGAACTTCAATTTAGCTATACCTTCAATTTTGTCCTTTAACTAATTCCTTCATGATTAAAGTTTTTGTAGATTAATACGCCAATGCCCCCATATACATCATCAAAATGCAGAAGTTTAATTGCTAGAATCGACAGATAATGGAATAGGGATTTCAGACTCACTCTCCCTCAAGCTTTCCTTCCCTTAAAATTCTGGGATCATATGTTTGTTGCTTCTGTTTATCTTGTAAGGAATTCATAGAAACAGAAAGAAAACGGAAAGTGAAATTTTATTAAACTGTAAAAATGAATTGATTACTCCAACAGAGCTATTGAGCTCAGTTATTTATACAGAGGAACAGGTTGGCCTACAAGCTATACCTAAGCCCAAGGAACTCCGGCTGTCATAACAGAATGACAACTAGCTAACCCAACAAACACCATCTGTCATAATGACAGTTGGCTAATAACTCTGACTAATTGCTGACTCAGCAAACATATAGAAGTATACTCTATTATCTTGAAAATAGGCTTCCTATATTTTCTCTTAAGTTTGAAGTTCCATATCAAGCAATGTTCAAGTAGTCACCAGGTTACAGCTTTCAGTATGTCTGATTGCTCTTGTTTTCCCTTCTTACGTCCATACAATAAACACAAATCAGATTTCAAATCCAATAGGGCCTATTCGTTGAATAATCCAGTGCTCATAAATGCCATAATTCTCTTTCTCATGATGATAAATTATTCATATCCAAAGATGTGGTGTTTAATGAATTGTTTTCCCTATAAAGATCTGTTCTCTATACTTTACTCTCTTCTCCACCGCACTCTCTGCCTGCATCACCAATACCTCTAGTTTCCCTATAAGTCACCATCCCCTCTTAGCTCTTCCCCCTCTACCTTCCTCTTCAGAGTCTTCACAGCCATTCAAATTCAAAGTCTATTTCCGCCTCCTTACAAACATCCTCTGATGTCTTCTCCACCAAATTCTTGTCCTGTCAATACTCACCCCATGCAGACCAGATCCAATTCTATTCTTGTAATGCCTAGACTCAACCTCACTTGACTCCTTGCTCATGCAGAACCAAAGAATGTCAAACAGGCGATAAAGGATGAGACTTGGCTTGCTGCATGCAAGCTGAGTTCACTACTCTGAAGCAAAATAACACCTGCACACTAGCCCTTTTCCTCCCTATAGGGATATCTTGAATTCTGAAAAGGTGGAGGAAAATCTTAAGTTTGCCGCTATCCCTCCCCCTGGCACCTGGCACCTGGCACGTAAATGACACTGTTTTGAAGGCTCGATGGAATTTCGAAAATCTTCACTTGTGCTGCAACAACTGCTATTTTGGGCACGAAATGCATTACTATTCAAACTTTGTAGTGGTCCAAGGCCACTTTGCCGCATTAGCACAGTATTGAAAAATGATAACTATGGCGTTTTCTCACATAAACAGCATGACTAAACCTTAAAAGTTTGTTGCATCTTACTGGATATTAAGAAAATACCATATTATTATCAAATGAAATATATCGTTTTATTTCTCTCATTTATTGAACTATGCTGCAGTTTTCAACTTTTATGAAAAACACTCCTAAATAATCTGTCAAATTGCTATGTCAAGGGATGGATTAAAACACCTGTCCTCAGTATGTGTCTCCTTCCTTCTCCCTCCAATGATTTTTTGCTATGTCAATTAATATGCCACATGAGCGTTAAATGGAATTAACAGTTTTAATTGACGTGGCAAAAATTATTGGAGGAACAGGAATGGAGAAAAAAAAATGGAAAGGTGATTTTAATTGGTCAAGGGACATGACTTAACACCATTCATCAAATGAGTCTCTTAAGTCCATTCAAAAAAGAAATACTGAGCTATTTGTGTTCTCACAATCAAAATATGAATCAGACAAAAGAAGTATCCACTTCAGTGGCTAATGCATGGGCAGGAACAAATAGTTACCTCTCTCCTATGATCACGAGTAATGATCTTTTCTTCTTCAAAGAACCGCAGAGTTCGACGAAGTTGTTTCGTATGCAGCTTGAGGTCCTTTGCCAAGTCTTCTTCTCTAACCCATTGCCGTCTGAAACGAATATTAATAAAGAGTACGGTCAAAGACCAACTTAAATAAATAACGGACCTGCGTTTTTCCTACTACACATATAGTCAAGTTCAACCCATATCATTTAAGCCATTTCATTCCTTTTTTTCATTCTATTTTCTCAGCTTTCTCGTTCTCTCTATTGCTTTGCACTTCAGAGCTCAAATAACTTCATTCTCTTCTGATTTTCTTTCCTTCGTAATTGCATGCAAGTACTATGAAGCATAGATACTCACAGATACTGACAGATACAACACAGACACAGATACATAGACGTATATAATCTTCAAAATATAAGACACGAGAACACGGATTTATACATATATAGTCTAAATATTTTTTATTATCTATGTAATAAGTTTATAAGATTTTAAAAAATTATTATATTAATCCCTTTTAAAACTGTGTTGAAATCGTGTTAGAATTGTCATATATCTAAAAAAAGAATGTCTTTTGAATTTTGAATTAGACATTTCACTATTTATGTCGTCGGCGTGTCAGCGTGTTAGTGTCGGATACGTCCCGCACACGGACCTATAAGTCACTTAAAAGTACTCCGAGCTTCATAGCACACAGGTATTAGTTCCATGGTTTTAAATTGCAGTAACCAACCCAACATTGAGCTTCTTAAAGCCATGCAAAATAGCATTGCAGCAGCAATAACAGCATTTGTCCACAACTACACACAATTTAACCACTCAACAAACTAAATTCAAAACCATGTCTTCCACTTTCAACAGAGTAACACAACAGAGGCATGTCTTCAGAAATGTATAAACCTCGAGAGCGCGTAAAGAACAAGAAGAAAACTCGAACCTCGTGAGCGCGTCAAGAACCACTACAGCAATTCCCCTGTTATCACTCCTTCCTGTTTTGGGCTGATTATCTCCTTTGCTCGTAAGATCATCGTAGAAAGCCCTAGCCGCTAGTTTAACCAGCCTACGAAGATTCATTCAACGCATTAAAACAAAATCAGCATAATCATAAACATAATTTCATGCATTCAACGCCTCTTATTCTTCTTCGCTTATACTTTTATTTGACTAAACTTAAACCGCAATTTCGATGCACTTGAAGTAGAGAGAGAGGAAGTGTTACTTGTTATAGGGTTCAATCATCGATTCGACGTGGCTAGGGTTTTTAGCTCGGTCGTTAGGGTTCTAGAGGACACCGTGGGTGAAGTTAGTTGACTGGAGTGAGACGAGCTCTGGATATCTCTGCTCCCAACATTTCAGTAATAGCTAAAAGAAAATATTTGGACTTTGTCAGGGGTATTTATAGAGAGATGAACCGAACCAGGCGGTTCCATTAAAAAGTAGTTAAATAACCTCTTTTCAATATAAACTAAAACTAATTAATAATAGAATAGGATTTTGCAATTGTCTTAGTGTACTTTAAAATTTTAACTCTTTTTATCTTTATATTTATTAATTATTTGTTTAGTTTGTGTTATTTAAAAAAATTATCTATAAAGATTAAAAATATGTTTATTATATAATTATAGCAATTAATAAAAAATAGTTTATAGATATTTTATTATATGATTTTACTTTTTATTTTAATAAAAATTATAAAATATTTGTATCATATAATTATAACATTATAAAAATTAATAAAATATTATTCTTGTATCTATGTTTATGTACCAATTTTTTTATAACTTAAAAGTAAATGTTTTTAGTATTTTAAATTATTTTTATTACAATATTTTTTTAATTATATTATTGTTTTTATTATCGTAAGAAAGTGGACATGTGTTAATAATAATAAAAAAGAATATTATTTTAATTGGTGTATTTTTTTTTCTTTTAATTGTTCTTATTCTAGCATTTTTTTATAACTGTTAATCTAAATAAAAGATAATTTAGTTATTAATATTAAAAAATGATAATAATTAAATATGATTATAAAAAATGACAATGTATATGGATAATAGCTTTTAAAAAATAAATTAGACCTTTTAATTAAATTTTTTTAGTATATATATTTATACAATTTTCAGATTATAAATGAATTACTTTTTATATTTCATGATTTTATTTTGAGTTTAAAATTTAATGCATACGGTACAACTCTCTCTGCTTGTATTTTAATTTTTACAATTTTGAATTTTTATTGAAAAATATTTTTATAATACTTTTGAACTAAAAAAAAAGAAATGATATTATCCAACATTAAAAATAACCATGAATATGCGCAGGGAAAATCTATAATGGATATTATTCTTTAGAACTTGATTTCTTAGAACTATAAAATTAAAGTTATTTTTTAAAATAAAAAATAAAGCTGGTACAGCGTATTTAAATTTATTTTTCAAAAAGATTAAATTTATATCCGTTAATATTTTACTGTGAAATTTTATTTGAACTGTATTTTAAAATTATTTTTATTTTGATTTATATTTAAAGAATTACTTTAAATAATTTTATCTAAAATAAAAAATAGATATTCACCAGCATCCATAGATACCTATGGATATAAAAAAGAATCACAAGTATTTTTTTTATATCCGTCCCAGTCTCTTACCATCCCTATCCAACACTCCATGTTAAAAAAATATATATTTTTTAAAATAATATTAAAATAAAAATAACATTAAATTATAACTTATTGAAATGTAAATTGTGAATATACACTCTGTTGATTATACATATATTTTCATTAATAATAGTAACATTTAAATTAATTGATGATATTGTAGAAAAGTAATTAAGGGAGTGGTTATCAAATGGACTGCTTCTTCGTGCACCTCCATATGGTTTTAAAATCCCAAAAATAGGTATAAGTAAATGACGGAATTGACCCTAACATATACATCAAAAGTGATAGTTTCACCTTTATTGTCCGAGAACTTGCCCTGCTTCAATGCATTTTGACCCACTTCCCTCAATGCTATTTTTGTCTTGCTTAATCAAATGTGGATCACTCTCTTTATGAAGTAATGGTTTGAGCTCCAAATTGTTGGCTCTCTCTTTCAAGAAAATTGGAGAAGTCTCCATTTCTTTGTTGCAAGATTCTATCTCAATTTGCTATTGTTGCTTCATGACAGCTAATTTTTCAAAAATGTGGCTACAATAGCTATTTTTGAATCTTTTCATCAAAGATGTGGAAAATGATTTGCAATCTGAATCGGGGTTATCTTGGCACCAATTATAGAACCAAAGCATTGTCATGCCATCCATGTTCATGAATACACTGTAACTTATCAAATTAATGAATATCTTGTACATCACAGAAATTTTCAGCCCTTGCAATCCAACCTATTTTTGTGCCTATAAATACTGACAGCTTACTTTTAATATATACTGCATCAGATGAATAGTCTTGTTTTGAGTTAATTTTTTTTTCAATTACTTACGATTTGTCCAATCCGTAAATATTGAAATTTTTTCAATTACTTACAGTTAAACCGTAAAGTGAAGTTTCTTCTACGGTTTGTACAAACCGTAAAGTTAAGTTTATTCTATTGTTTATATAGATCGTAAAGCATTAAAACTTATGATTTGTATAATCCGTAAAGTTTTCTCATACACCTGGACTTTTACGTATTTTAAATTACTTATGGTTTATACAATTCGTAATAGTCTAAATATCTACAAATTGAACTTACGGACTAGAGAAGCCGTAAGTGTACAACTCTTATGATTTCTCCAATCCGTAAAAAACATAAAAATCGAATAACACATACTTTGACGACGAAACTTGTTCACCCACCACCGACGATCGCCGACAACAACTTTGATCTACCCCTCCAACACCGACGTTAGATTCTGCCACCACTGGTTTTGCGTTACTTTCCACCAACGATTTTTCAATATTCATAACTTCTCCGCTTCTCTCAACGACAACCACATTTTGTAATAGCAGGATCAATTCCGTCATTTATTTATGTCTATTTTTAGAATTTTAAAATTTTATGGAGGTCCAAGAAGAACATATGGAGGTGCATGAAGACGCAGTCTATCAAATGATTGGTGCATCTCAATTGCCTTACATTGCTTCTTTCTTCCTACATCCCATGATTCCACGTGCACTCATGAAATCTGAAGAAAGTCAATAATGCCCTTAAGGAAAAACATGAAAAATAATTTTTGTTATTTTTCTTCTCTGTTCTAGTGTACTCCTTCATTGAAACCTTTGTGTTTTTTAATTTTCAATGTTATAATAATTCAGACAATTCAAAATGATAATTATTTTTTTTAGATAATGTCATTTGGAACTTTCACACTTTTAACTATAATTTCTAAACACATTATTCAGATATATTTTGATAATAAAATCATAAAAGAATTAAAATCAATATTGAAATTATTTTTAACATTCAAAATGGTTTTCAGACTACATTATAAAATAGTTACTCTCATAACATACACACCACCATCAATAAAAACTCTAACAATACTTTTAATCAACCTTGTTACATGTCGCTATTAATCATCACCAATAAAAAAAAGAATGAGAAGATCTTAACAACTTCAAGTATTATAATCTATTTTAATAAATAGAAAATAAGTGAAAAGATTGTAAGAGTAAAAAAAATTCCTTTTAAGACTTTTATTTATATAAAAATGTCCATATTATATAAAATAAATAACAAATATAAGAGTAAATTGATATAGCTAAGTCAAAACTATTATAAACTAATATAATCATATTTATTATAATCTACACTTTTAACTCTCGTCAAGACAAACAGCAGTTAATA
>Ga0209489_103068_pt1 | contig 33036 bp, 8 predicted proteins | sample SiratrowhiteBW_FD_187527 | JGI IMG/M metagenome (GOLD analysis project Ga0209489, IMG submission 187527) | Root nodule microbial communities of legume samples collected from California, USA - Siratro white BW (SPAdes) (version 2) | ecosystem: Host-associated > Plants > Roots > Nodule | place: USA...
ATATATATATATATATATATATAATACTATGTGAGAATTTTTTTTTAGGGAAAATAGAATTTATAAATATATTATTTGGATGCTTAGAAAAATTTTCTGCAAAAAATGAAAATAAAAAAAGAAAAAATGTAAAAACTATACAAATAAAAGATATATTTATCTCTAAAAAATGTAAAAAGTAGTTTTGATTTTTTTTTTTTAATTTTTGTGCCATTTATTTTTATTTTTTGAATTTTAAAACAAAAATTATAAATAAAAAGTACCACAACTATCTGCACCCAATTCCTTGTGTCTTTCTAAAAGAGGATGACATAGGGATTCACTTGTATAAATGCCATTTCTCAAATCAGATCTTTATTGAAAACTCAAATCAACAACGCTAAAAAAATGACAAGATTAGTCTCTAAATTATTGAATTAAAATAGATTAACAATTTTCTAGCGAATCAAATTAATTAATTTTTTATTTGATATATCATAACTTGAAATAAAACTTATCTTATTCATCTTGTCATATGGTTAAAATGTCAGAACAACTCTTTCCTAGATTTTTCAGTGGAAATGTATTTTTTGCTCCTGTAAACTATAAAATATACTAAATTGGTTCTCCACTAATTTTTTTATTACTTTATTTTTCTATTGTTTAGTGGTATACATTTAGAAAATAGTTATGAATTGCACGTGGGTGACAAATAAGAATGGGTTTTGATACTTGACCCACGTGTGAGAGACAGTGACACACCCTTCAACCATTTTCAACTCTCAACCTTTTTGTCTTTATCTCTGAACAATTTTTACTACAACCAATTTTTATCATCATAACATAACATCACTTTTAATCTCCAACCTCAAAAAGGTAATCGATTATAGTTCAATTTATAATTATACTCATGCATATATGATGTTTACTTCGAAGAAAATCAATCACAACAAAGGTAAAAAAAGATTATTATATTTTTAGTTTGAATGTGAAGTTCTAAATTTTTTAAGTTCTTATATTAAAAAGTACAATTAATTGAGTCCTTTACACTGTTTTTTTCACAAAAAAAAAACCTATAAAAAGAATGAACCTTAATATAAGAATTAAAAGCTTTAATATAAATAATGTTTTTATAGATTTAAGATTTAGAATTTAAAATTTAAAATAAAAATTAACCCAACAAACAATATATTCCAATTTAACAAGTAGGTGCTCCTATACAGAATTTAACAAGTAAAAGAAAATATATCCGGGCGATGTTGAGAACTTATTTGAGTCTATAACTAATATCTCTACTTTTTATGGTAAGAAATCTCGTATATTATTATGAAAAAAAATAATCAACGGTAATAAAACTATCTGTACTCATATATAGGTTTAAACATTACTAGAATATTTCTTTTATTGTGAGGGGTTATTTAAATTTAAGTAAGTTTCTTTTAATAAAAAATATATAAAGAAAACAATCATACTTTATTACTAATGATAAATATTTTATTGTAGTATATATAAAAAAATGTCAAAAATATATTTTTTATTATATAATTAGAAATATATATTCTTTATTCTGGATATAATCTGGAATATAATTTTTGTATTTTGAATTATATAATTTAGAATGTAATTTTTTATTTATTTCAAATTGTATATTTTAAAATATAATTTTTTTATTTTTCAGATTATACATTTATTTCAGATTGTACAAAATACATAGAGATTAGAAGGTGTGAGATGTATTTAATAATGGTTATTTTATTGAGTTTATGGAAGCGCAGGAAGAAAGCATGGAGGTGCAGGAAGAATGTGTCTTGTAATGGACAACTGGAAGTGGTGGGCTTTTGAAAGCCATATTGCCAGCCCAATATGATACGCAGACAGGAGGCCCACAAATCAAATAAAAAGAAGATAGGATACCATTTGGTTAAAATTAGTAAATGAAGATTCAAAATATTAATCTCTTTTGGATTGTTATTTTTGCTGACATTTATTAAAAAAGTCGCATGTTTGTCTTTGTCTCGGAAATAAAAATATCAGTTACGAATTTTTTTTAGAAAATGATAAAATAAAATAAAATAAAATAGAGAAATAGTAACATTTTAGAGTCTCCTTATTTTTAAAATAAATAGAATTGACAAACTTATTAAGAAAATATAAATCTGTTTGTTTAAAAAATAAATAAACACTGATAAAATGACTCAACTACATTATATAAATTTAATCTATTTTCATGCAAATTCATTCTATGCAAATGCTTAGTTTAATTTAATGAACCTTACCATTAGTCTATATATTTAATTGTTGAAATATTATAGTTATTTATGCAAGTGACAGTGTTCGCACAAACAATTTTATGTTACAGGGATAATTTTTATTACCATTTCTTAACTTTAACTTTAAGTACCATATTTATATATGATATTAGGAATTTTATACTGTAGTTAAGACATTTATCTAAGTTTTAGATTCTTCATTGGTTTCTCAATTCTCAATTTGTACATTTATGAAGATTAAGAATTTAAATTAGAAATGTGGAAGGCATTTAACGCACTTTATTTTAGCTGTATTTAAATAAATTGTAAAGATCATAATTTAATTAAAAGATGCTTGTTTTATTTTAATTCTGATGGACCATGTCGAAATAAAAAAAGAAACTGTCAACTAGTTCGAAAATATTTTATCACGAATATTTATAAATATATTAAAACATAAAATAATGCAAATTTATTTATTTTATTAATAAAAAAACATTTTTACTGAAAAAATATCCTATGAAATAGTACATAATGGTAACAAATAGTTAAAAGTTATTTTAGTAATAAAAATCCAAATTAATAATAGTATAAAAACAACTAAATTATGATTTTCCCTTTAAATTCTTGATTTGTATTTTCAGTTATTTTTTTGCAATTTCATTTACAGGGAAAAAAACGCAAATATTTGTAATGAGATGAAATAAAATGCAAATTATTAATTAGAATGTAATATTTTAATTAATTTAAATTTTTTATATATTTTCTAATTGATAAAAATTTCATCATTAATTTTCCATTGTATTATATAAACTGTGTACCTTTAGGGTAAAATCCTTTTTCGTGCGTCGAAAAAGAACACGAGGTTTGGGGAAAATCAAAAAGAAAATCTCCACATTAGTAAGCCCAGATATTTTATTGTGCAAGCAAAAATTAACATGAAGTTAATATAAATTCTGATTAAGTGAGTATGATCTATTTAAAGAAGATTTTTCATAAGTATTTTTAGAAAAAAAAAAATCAAATAGAAACAATATAAACTAAAACTACTTTATATACAAATTAAATATACAATTTTAAAGAAACCAATATGAGTTTATACATAAAAAAAAGAAAACGATTATTCTTAATTCTTGCAGTAAAAAGACGACAATTGTCATTACAAAGATTTTGGTAAAATTGGAAACAGAATCTTCTGATAAGAGCAATACTTTTGAGTTGACCATTGAATTAGAGATAGGATTGATTGTGGGGGCTGGGCAGAGAGTCCTTCATTGTTCAACATTCCTCGATTTCTTGAAAGAAAAACATTGTCCCAGAAATGACACAATCATTTGCAATGGCTTCTTCATCAATGTTGTGTCCGAAGCTGGGGAATTATGCAGTGTCACATACAAAGTTTCAAGCTTTTCATCTCTCTTCAATGTTCACTCCACTGGGTCGAGGTCTTTTCTCGCCTTGGAGTGGTTTGAAGCATTTGGGTATCTCTGCTAAACCAAAACCTCTTATTCACATAGGTAACAGAACAATCATATAACATTTGAGGATTTTGGTTTTTCAAGTTTGTTGAGCTCATTATAGTAATTTGCAGCTAGAAAGGGAGGGTGTAAGGGTATGGTGGTTTACGCTTCTCTCTTTGGGGTTGGAGCTCCTGAAGCTTTGGTAATTGGGGTCGTTGCTTTGTTGGTTTTTGGTCCTAAAGGTCTTGCTGAGGTGAGTTTGATTGAAGTGTATGCAACTTTTCCTCTTTGTTGTTTTTGTGTTGGAAGAACTTTGAATGATTTTGCCTATGTAATTATCGTTTGATCTCTTCTGTAGTTGGCAACTTGCAAAAACTATGCTATTATTATTAATTTAAGAATTTTGAATGGCTTTATTGTTTTGAATTTAGTCCGAGAGATGAAATGGTGCCATTAGAAAGGTAAGGGTTTTGGCCCTGGACCAATAGTTGAATGAGTTTGATTACACCAAGGGAGAAAATTTTTAAATAATAGTACCAAAACCCTTAAATTTCTGAGTATACAATAAAATTTCTCAGTATTTCCCATATTTATGGAATTGGTCTTTCTAAGTGCTTAAGCTGCTGAGTGGAGGTTTTGAGGATGGTTTTTAATAGTGCGTTGGAGGGTGGATAAAGTACAAGCTGTCAATACCATGAGCTGAAACTGGAAATGATGAAATTCAATTTCAGTGATGAAAATGGGGATAGCAAACATTGAAGCTTTTGTCACTATGTGATGAAGGCCTTGGTGCCTCGAGAAGGAACCAGTCTTCCTAGCAGTTTAGTGTGTAGATCCCAGAGTGGTTTTATTATCTTAAAACCCACAGAAACATATCCTATCTTCTTTGTGAACGAAAGGAAAAGGATACGCATCAGGGTCATTGCTTTACATGAAATAGACATTAGAAAGCTTACTAATCCTAAAGTGTTTTAAACTCCAAAATGACAAAAAAATTAGTAATTGGTGAATTTTGAAAGAAGTTTCTCTTTGGCTTATCAAATTTCAATACGTCCAATCAACTCAGGCAGAGAGATCCGTCATCTTTCTCATTGCTTAAAATAATGACCTGTAAGTCTGTAACATTTATCCAATCTGCTTGAAAGTTAATGTTTTTCATATTTTTATTTGAATCAAACTACTTCAGACTTTATTTTTTCTTTCTGCTAAGCAACAGCAAAAGGGGATGCATGTTTAAAATCCTGCTCTAGTTTTTTATTCATCTTAAACTTCATCTGGTTGAAGTGATAGGAGGCTTATGGTTTAAGCTCTATCTTTGTTGAAAATAGTTATAGCACATGTTCTACAATGCAGATAACCAAAAGGCTTTATTTTTCTAAAATGTAGTTCAGCAAAGTGAATGTGTGTAATATAGCATACAAGAGACTTGAAGAATCCTGTTGTTTCATGTTTCGCAATTGGAGTTTAACGTGGACCATTGCACCATACCTATTACTTATACTGACCACAGAGTTTATAATAATCAGGCTCTCTATCAGCCATCACTGGTGCCCTTGTTTCTTGAACAAAAATGTCAAAATTTACACATCAGCTAAAAGGGGTTTACATAAGTGGAATAAATATTATGACAATACTATTCCAGATGATTTTGTTCCCAAGGTTTTGAATTAGATTCCTTAAGTCTTTGACGTAATGTGATAGGATAGGGTTCCCTCTAGTTTAAAGAACTGTGGAATTTACAATGAAACCGTAAAAAGATAATAGGTTGCTCCTGCCACTAAGATTACAAAATTTGTCTACATTCTTTAATAGTTATTATTGAATGAGATTAACTTCAGATAGTTGGTGTTCCATATTTTACTGGAGAGGCCTTATGGGATACATTATTTATGTCATCTTGCAAAATCTTTGTTGTTGTTGGTAAGGATGGTAATCTTTTTTCCCTTTTTCTTAATCCCTTGGCTTCAAATGAATAATTGAATGCAGGTTGCTCGAAATCTAGGAAAAACATTGCGTGCGTTTCAACCCACCATTAGAGAGCTTCAGGTTGGTGCTAAAAATATTTAATAGTAAAATTTTGTGCAATTCCACTAGATAGATACCTTTTTGTTATTGCTTGTCATTTTCCCCTTTCAGGATGTTTCAAGGGAATTTAAGAGTACACTTGAACGGGAGATTGGTCTTGATGACAATTTAAGTCCAACCCAAAACACATACAACTCCAGTGCAAGCAATACCAGATCAACACCAACATCCACTGTTGACCCTAGTGAGTAATCTGGTATCATTTTTTGTTTTTGTTTTTTTTTAATTTATTTGCTCTGGAATTCAGAAGTATTAAATCTGGACAATATTTTAATCCTTATACAGTGTATGACTGGTCTACCTCATAGAAGTACCACCTTATGCATGCATACAATTAAGTTCACATTACAACTATAATGATCTTAATCAACCATATCAGCCATTGAGTTGATAAGAACCAGAAAATAAAACTGATACAAATGGGGAAAAAACCAGAGAACCTGCTTCTGTATATTCTGGAATTTTCTTAGAATACAAGAATAGAAATGAAAATTACAAGGAAAAAGAGCATAAGACTACACCCAAAAAGTCAATCCTCCTCCTACCTTTAGTGCAATTAATAAGTGAAGTCTTGTACGAGGTATATAATTGAAGTATTTTACCCAAGGTTTGGTTTGACACAAATACAACTGCTGTTGTATATGAAAATTTCCTTCCAACAGTTTTGGGGACAGTGATAAGTTGATCTGGTTGCTAAAGATCCAAGATATTTTAGGCATCAGAGACTTCGAGCTTGATCAGTATGTGTGTGTCTTTCTCCAGGGTGAGCATTGCCCAACCCAACCTGACCCAAAGTTGATTTTGGATGGGTTTGAATTTGAATATAGACATGGTGTATTTTTTAGGTCGGGTTGTGTTTTGGTTGTCCCGCCAAGTTTTGGTTTAATATTCTCTTAAAGTATAAGTTTTTTAAACTATTTAATATTAATAATAAAACTTTTTTAGTTAATAAGGATCATTTTATATGTAAATATTCAATTTGGCCCGTGAAATATTGAGCAGCTGACTGATAAGTTCCTGAGTAAAATTTTTATGTAAACAAGTCCTTGAATATAAACTCTGTTGGCAGTTAGTCCTTCCGTTAGAGGGATTGTTAAATGGATGGATGATGTGGCATGGAACGGTGTAACATTTATATATTAAATATATGTAAGGGGACATTCTTTTCTTATATCTTAAAGCATTGTCTTAATATACATAGTACTCATTTCTCCAAATTACTTTTACTTCTACTTGCTTTTGTTTTTGCAATTATCAGCTGCCAGGCCAGAAAGCTTAGTGGCTTTCTCTGGATTGCGTCTTGCATTGACTTTGATACCCCTGCATCCAGTTGTAGTGTGAATTCTGCTTGATTGGGTTGTTTATTCCCTTTCTCTAATAGAAGATTGAAGTATTCCTTTTCTACATCTTAATGGTTCCTATTACCAAATGGAGCATAGCATACTTGCATGAACACAGTGGAAGAGTATTTTTTGTTATGACTGAAGAAATGTGGGGTCAAGTACTTCACCGGTATGGGCATATCACCTGCATGGTTAATAAATTATGATTATTTCTGCCTCTCGTGATGACATTGCTATGTGATGCTTGGTTTTTTATGGCAGTGTGAAATTGCAAATATACAGGACTGATGTCAAATACCAGAATATAATAATTATATCTCTGATAATGCAGATGGAACACCAGATCCTACCAAAGCATACAGCTCTGAGGAATATCTTAAGATCACAGAGGAGCAGCTGAAGGCATCTGCTGCACAACAGCAGGAGCAAACACCTCCCAAGGAAGGCCAGGACGAGCCTCAAATCCAGCCTCCTGGTTAGTCTTTTGTGTGGCATTTTTTTTTGTACTTTTCTCCCTTTCCACCCTCTTTTTCCTTTGCCTGACTTTGATATGATTGGCTTATTCTTGATGTCAACAGCTACCGAAACAGCCAGTGGTGTGCCTCCACCGCAGAAGCCAGAGAGTGAGACGTTGCCTCTGGATTCATAGGGATATAGGGTGTTCAAAGTAACTAATCCAATGATCACTTGTGTCCTGAATGTGGCACTGCTATTGGTATAAGTGATTGGAAGGGTCACGCAATTTTGTTACCAGGTAGTCATAGTAGAATTATGTAACGGAGAAAACCATTCACAAGTACTGTGTTTCTTAGTGTATTGTATTGTAGTCAATGACTAAGCATTGCTCATTAAAATTATGATCGTATGCATTCAGTAATTGCTACGGTTTTATTCATGAATACTTGCAGAGATTACAAACATTTCTACAATTACGAATATCTGTGCATAACATTCGGAAGGGGTGTTTATCGGATTTCCTAATCGGACACGGGTTTTTTCTTTACTCACGTACTAAACAGGTTTTTCCTTTACCCGCGTACTAAGCGGGTCGGGGCAACTATGATTGTACTTGCAAATGTGTCCATATTCTATGTGAGATTTTAGAAATGTTTTTATATTGAATGTTAAATTAATTTTTTAATTAAGAATTTATACGAGTAATATATTTTAATTTATTTCCATTAGGTTCTTCAAAATTAAAGATGATCAAAGTGAAGCTGTTGTAAAAGAAAATATAAATTGAAAATTTTAAATTTTGTTCTAATTGATGTTTTTGTATTTTGAAGGGAATATTTTTTATTTAAATTTATAGTATTGGACTTATATTTTTAATAGACTAATTTGCATTTAAATTCGTGTTATGAACTTATGTTTCCTTTTTTTTTATCAAAATGAAAAAAGAAAATTTTAATTTTTTTAATACCCATGGATATACATTAGCTTTTTGTACACCGTGAGAAATTCTCATAGCGGCACTTTCAAGTTTACGGGTACGTTGGAATGAATTACAACGGATAATTACACCTATACCACCCTAAATATCTTTCCTTTATAATCTGAAGCTTCGTATATATATTAAAAATATCTTTCCTTTATAATCTGAAGCTTCGTATATATATTAAAAATGTTTGACAATTTATAGAATAATGGATATGAACAAAAGTAATTTTCCGTTAGAAATGTAATTTAACTGTTAGCAGTATTTTGTGTGAACTTTGGTTTGGTAATTCGTTAAGGATATTTCTTCCTTTACCTAATTAGTTTCCAAAGTCACTTCCTATTTATTCCGAAATGAACTTTCAAAGAAGTAAAACATATCCACTCAGAAGTAAAACATTTCAAAGCCTAAACCATTCTTAAGCAATGCATCATATTTCAATCCCTTCTGCTTACTAATTCATCCATTTGGTTTGAGGCTTGTACATCGCGAATCTTACCGTTATGATCCATCACTGTCACGGGAAGCATATAAATTGAAATTATATCTAAGCATTCAATAAATATTACATGGGATATAGCTAATTTTACAGTAATCCGACGGTTTCTTTTATTCCCCCGGGGTTAAACAATGCAATCGCCAATGCTACCAGAAAGAATGAATAGATAGAATGAGAATTTTTTCTTCCCATTAAATATTGGGGGCAAAAATTACAAGATTATCATCAAGCAACTTTATCCTCAAAGTTATGCTACAACATATTCATTTGTCTGTAAGATTCAAAATCTAGATAGCCCGCAGGTGTTGGTCCATGAAACCCGTATATATCCATTACTTTATCATCTGAGGGCAATACAGAGCCTTCACGTCCCTTGAAGCCCTCCAAAGGTGAACCCCAAGGAGCTGGAGTAGAAGGGTTTGAGCTTGATGCATCTTGGTTGACACCGAGTACAGGTGGGTTCTGCGGTGAATTCCCAGCAGGCCTTCTGTTTGACCCGCTACCTGCCGTCAAAGAAATGGATACTGAATTCTGCTGCTGCATTTGTTGTTGGTTCTTCATTGGTGACTTTGGCCTAAGAGCCTCTATATCAGAAGTGGTCACCACCAGATGAGGTGCCTCTGGAGGTGGATTTCTTCCCCCACCTCCTTGCCAGACTTTCCCATCTTTGTCAGAAAAGTTTTTCACATATGCCTAAATTTATCCAAATCCAATCAATGTAATCAGTCAGGTGAACACAGGCAATCGGCATAAAATAACGGAGATAATATTGAGTACAAACTCTGTTGGAGCCAACAGATTGAACATCCAACCAAGATAGAATAAAATCATAAACGCAGATCGAAACAAATAGAGTCGAGATAAAAACGCATCATTACAAGAATGTTTGGCCAGAAAGTAGGCTAGAAAAATGTTGGAAGTATGAGCTTAAGCTTCTTTAAAAATGTTGGAAGTATGGTTGACGTCTGGTTAATTTATTTAATTTAGCCGAACCTTCCCAATGTATTACAATAGTACTACTAGAGTGATGCAGGAGGGCTGAAAAGTGGAGGAAAATTCTCCAAGAACTTAACTTTTAACTTGGAACCTTAATTTGTCCCCAACTGATAATGTGCATGATAAACCTAATTCTCAGCTACAGCAGAATGAGTAGAATTATATGGTATAAACTTTCTGATGTGCACCTCTCAAACATTGAACCAATGAATTCAATGGGGATAGAGCCACCGCACAAAATAACAATTAACAATGGATGACTAAATGCATTCGTATATTGTCTAGACCTAGTCAATGATGTCACAACTGTTCTCAGAACACACTACATCACAATATCCTGCCCGGAACAAATAGCTCCCCGATTTACTCAACTTCTAAAGAAAAAAGATTAAATGAGTTATACTAACATAAATTAGAAAACGTAGACAGGAAGGTTCAACTAAAATGCCATCTACGTATACTAGCATTTCAAATTGCTTACCTCTTTATTAAAATTTGAAGAAGTCAATTCTTTACCAACAGTCAGCCAGCCAGCTCGGATATTGTGGTCTTCACCAAATAGTTCTAGTCTCCTCCTTCCAAGGGCAAAGTGCTCAATAATCCTGTACATATCTTCAGGCTTTTGTGTTGAACCTGTAAAATATGAGCAAAAATTTTAGATCAGCCCATTTAATTTTTATAACAAACACAGCAATTATGAAGAAAGCGGTTTCAAGAAACCAAACATTTGATCTTAAACAGCTTCTACATGATTTTGGTTTTCCAGTTCAAGTATAACTTCTAAATTTATTGCCAGTGGTATGTTATTAACAAGGTGGCCTTAGTCTGTCAGAAGCATAAAAAACAGTATTAATGATAAAAGTTCCCAGGAAAGAAGCAAAAATCACAGTTGCTTTAGGTGATATCTACTTAATTTTTGTTAGGAAATCACCTATTGATAAGGTCTGTTAGGAAACAGCAAAGAGCAAATTGAACTATTATTGCAGTAATTGCGCCACACTGCACCAGGTCGATAAAGTCGAGATTATGACTAGGTTCGTGGAAGACTCACAAAATCGTAAATTGTAGGATCATAGATCTTACTTTTTACAAAAGTATTGTGTGTGTGTGTGTGAAAATAACGTAAATAATTAAAACAATCAATCACTTTGTCAATACTTCATCAAACTTAAGTTCATCTAATACCCCATGCTTCCAAGCCAAGTCTGTTCTACTATCCAGAGCATTTTTTACCACTTTTTTAGAGTGAATATTTTGTCAGAAAAACTGTAGCAGCAGCATCACTAGAGGGAGGGTTAGAAGCCCCAATTCCCAAAGCCATTATAATGTAACGGTGTTTCTACGTTTCATTTTGTAAAGTCAATATAAGTTTATAAAAGAGGAGACACAACTGAAAGAGATAAAAATGACACTAAGGAGATGCGAAAGTGAAAACTAACCATAAACTGTTACTACAATTGCCTTCCGGCAGGCAAAGAGATGGGAAAGAAACCACATACGGACAAAGAAATAAAAAAAAAATGCACGTAGAAGGAGGACCAAAATGGAAACCAGCCCCAGGTACCACACCACACCGCACCAGGCACAAAATGCACCGGATAGATGAAGATGAAGTAAATGCGTAGAGTTGAAGACGCAAGCCATTTATTTGTATGTGAAAAAGAGGGAACCGCTGACCTAAACCACTGACCCAAAACAGAGCTTGAAACCACAATTCATCATTTTTTTCAATTTTCAGCAACGATCCCACTGAGCTTGCATGCCCTAGGACGGATAAGGTTCGAAATCGTGGAATCTCTCAACTTTGACTACTATGATACTGCATATGCAGCAATCAAGAATTCAAGGGTAACTGAATGATTTATGTATGGAAATAATTGAATGATTCTATAAAGCAATTAAAAGGGAGGAAGTTGAACTGTATAACTTTAAGAAAGGAGGAAGGGAGAAAAAATAGACAGGAAAAGAGCGGAAGAGGACAGGCGAGAGTTCAGGGTGTTTTGAACACAATGTTACCTTCAATTTCTGTAATTCTGCTACCCAGAACTAATTGAAGAATAATGCAGTAAAATCACCCCAGTTCAGGTGTCTTGGTCCAGTTTGTAACTAGTTCACGTGTTCTTGTTTTGGTCCAGCGAGGGTTGATGCAATTGAAATGTGGTTCATACAACGGAAGGCAGAGAAGATGAGATGGGAAAAATGTGAAAAGATGCTAGAGGAGTTTCGGTATTTGATCCAGGAATTGCCATGAATGATAACCCTAAATAACCGTAGGGATGACATAGAAGATGAAGCAAGCACAGAGTGGTAACAGAACAGTCAGCAAGGAGACCCAATCTCACACTATTGATCTCATATTATTGGGTGAAGATGTATGTATCTGGTTTAACAGGGTCGAGAGGTATATCTACCTGAATTCCATGGCAGGAAGAGAACATGTGTAAGCTGTAATGTTGCCAATGGAGGGGCGTGTGATAAACATATTTCAAAAGTGGGGGTCCCGTGCCACCGAAATCAATTCCAATCTGCTATTATTCAATGTTTCCAGCCTGAAAACATTCTCGTATGTATAGATGAGAAGATGAGGAGAGTGAGTTACTGTAGCGTGAGTGTTACAAGGAACACAGATAAATGTGCTGAAAAGGGAGATATAGACTGAACTTAAAAGCCACCCCTAGGATGAACTCAAACTTTATGGACTTTGGCCAACTTTTAAGAAAATAACTGGGTCATTGAAAAAGGAGGCCAATTTTGAGCAACAGAACTGGTTTGTCAACCAGGCTCATCATCAACTAGGAGAACTCCAACCCATGTTGAAACACGAAACAAGGGCAGTATTTCCATACGGGCTACACTCCAAACCTGCTTACAGTAGAAAAAGTGGCATGGAGAATTTGCGAAGTGGCAGAGAAGTAGGGGGGTTCACAAGAGTAACCAATGACGAGATATAAGAGAAAATGAAGGGAAGGCTCTGCTTTAGACTTGACAAGAAGTTTAGCCCAAAGCATGTGGAACAATTTACATTGATGGTGGTGGAAATTGAGGAACCGGATGAAGCTCAATGTTGGCAAGAAAGAGGTTGAGGATAAATCCCTATACTTATTCCATCAGAGTATGATGGGGATGACATACAAGAGGACCTCAAAATTATGGGGATCAAGTGGTGGTTGTGCTTATAGATTGTGATTTGCACCCAATACACTTGAAAATTGGGTGGAGGTAGGACGAACATCAATAAGACCAGTACAGAGATTATCATTATTATTAGTACTTTTATTATTATTATTATTATTATTATTATTATTATTATTATTATTATGTAGATACATGGCAAGCTGATTGTGCATGATTTCTTTCTATTCAGATTAGGAGGAATAGACGAGGTTCTTGGCCTTAATTGGTTAGATTGGTTGGGGGAGACAACGGTGAAATTTAGAGTGCCAACACGAAGAATCAGCTGGCAGGTCTAAATGTCAATCTTAAGGGAGATCCTTCCATGTGCTGATTAGTGGCATCTCTAAAAGCTATGTATAAGCATAACATTCTACAAGATGAAGGTGACAATAATACAGGAAAGTGTATACTGTGCAGCCTAAACTACAAGAGGTCATAAAACTATTGTTTAAGCGAATCTCCGAGAACACCGAGGACTGCCACTAAAGAGAAGACATAGTTGTACCACTATATTGGAAGAGGGATCTTGAATTACTAATGTCTGGCCCTACAGGTACCCACATTATAAAAGAATGAAACAGAAAAAACTATGAATGAAATGTTGAATGCTAGTTAGACCAAGCATCAATCCCTACTCTAGTCCAGTAATGATGGATATTCTGTATTGATGATAGAGCCCAAACATTGGCCACTGTACCCAACAAAATCCCAATTCCAGCAATAAACAAATTATTGGATGGGTTTGTCTGAGACAATATCTTTTCCAAATTGGATTTTTGATAGAACTGGGTCAGAACTAATAAGAAAATGGAAAATTTATTGAAATCACTTCCCACTTTTGCAGTTCAGTAGAGATGGATCCATAGCAGGAATGGAGAAGATATATTACTAACACAGAAAACATAACCCAGGTAGAGACTAGAGAGAGAGAAAATTCAAGTATGAAGACATTAAGATTTTTATTTTGTAGGCACAATTGATAAATCATAATACTAACCATACGGAGGTTCTTCAGCTATAATGACATCTGTGTCAATATTGGCATGAATTATATGGCCATCAGTACTTCTACGAACAGTTCCTTTTATGCCCATCAAGCAGTGTTCCTTTATCATAACAAAACAAAAGAGTTTAAGTATATTAACTTAGTATAAAAATAACTATATATAATAAGCTCAAATGTTGATCTGAACCTGCGCATTTACTTGAGACTAATTTTAACAGACCTTTGAATGTTGAAATAAAGTATGTGAATCATGCCGCAATCCTGGAGTTGCATTACTTTTGTTTGTCTTTACCCAACATATATCTTCACACCTACGAAATCCCCACTGTAGAAACCCAGCGACAGCAACACCAATAAAGAGAAAAACAGAGAAAGATAGAGAGATTAAGAAATAGAAGACATAATATGAAAAGAACCAAAATCTGCTATATCCCATAAAGAATTTCTGTATTCAGATAGTGTACCTTCTTTAGACATTGACGACCTTGTTCAAGGCCTACACCGTCACCCACCCAAAGGAAAATGAAAGAAGGCGTATCTGCTATAGCCTTACAAAAGGAGCAGCATAAATGAGATGTCTAATTCAAAAGATAACTATGCCCTTATACAAGGAAACCAAAAAGAAGGCAGTCTCATATATTAGTATATAACACAAACTAATAGATACAACTAACTTTTAAAATAGCTCCAATGGGATAGATCAATATATGTTGAGAAGCTCAAAAATTAAATTTATTTGGTTAGCAAAAGCTTCAATACTGCACACACTCTTGCTACTTTAGCTTTTTAAAACTATCCTTTATTACAGCTAGAGTACTAAAAATAATTAGTAATTAGACCAACCAGTTTACATGATCATGAAGGTTTCACTTGCATTTGAAACCTAGGTAGGATGGAAATGCTTAGACTGAAACAAGTCTAACAAAATAATGAATCACACAAACAGAATAATAGCTTACCTCGATCTTGAGATTCATTATTTCTTCAAATGTCCAATACTCCATGTGATCAGCCACACCAGGGGCACGGTGCACATACTCCTCCCATGGGGGATCTACAAGAATGACATCGAACTTTGTACCAAAGAACTCAGGAGAAAGTTCAAACTCTTTCAAATCAGACTTATAATACATGGGAGCAGATGCAGATTTCGCCACAATCTCATCCTTTTTCTGTATAAGCTCTCTAAGCTTAGGGTAGTCCTCCACAACATTTGTGAGCTCAAGCTCCCTAATGAAATTCTGTGGCCTCATACCAGTGTCAACAAAGTTTTGAGAATAATCATTCTGTTCACCTCTGGAAGGAGCTTTACCAAGAGTTCCACTACTTTTAGGAGGAGCCCATCCCCCAGGAGTTTTATCAGGTGGGGCTCCTCGACCCATTGATCCTGGAGGATTAAAACCAGAAGTAGAGATGTTTGGGGGCATTCCCCTTCCAGGACCTGATTGGTTATAATACATTGCCGGATTTGGTGGGTTCCCCATATTAGCAGCGTTAAATCTTGGACCTGAAGGTCCTGGGGGAACAGGAGACACAGGTGGTACACCTATAATATTCATATCCACACCTCGAGCTCCAGGCCAAACAGCAGGAGTAAATGGTGAAAGGAAGACTCCAGGGGACATTGGTGGACCGGGAGCAGGTGATATACCATGTGAAAGAGGCTGCATAGGTCCAGGTGGAGGCATTGCAAGAGGTCCATATGGCGATCCCATCATTGGCAATGGCATTCCAACCTGCTGATTGTCTCTCCCAGTAGGCCTAATCCTTCCTCCTCTACCAACCCTGTTACCTTTCATTCCTTGTGGACCAGCTCTGTTAAAGGAACCAGACTCCGGATTTCCATATTGAGGCTGTGAGCCACCACTGCCAGAACTTTGGCCACCAGTACTGCGGGCAGATACACCACCTTTCTGACCTCTTCCTCTTCCCCCATAAAAATCATAGTCATCATCTGCATATCTCTCCTTCTGATCATCACCAGATAAATCGTTCTTCCTTCCTCTTTCTTCTTGATGATATGCCCATTCTTCATCATTAACAACAGATTTCGCATTGTGCTGCTGATGTGCTTCGTTTCTCTTAGTATGGTTGGACATAGATTCTGATTTCCCATAGTCATAAAACTTGGTCTGGATCTCTATCACATCATAATTGTCATTCGAAATCCCAAACTTTGTGGATGTTTTAACAGCTTCCCCCCTACTCACATCCTTTCTACCACCAAACCGTCCATGAGGCCTTTCATTGTCCATCCTCTCATAACCATGTCTAGGTAACTCCCAATCTCTGTTGTCATCAAAAGCACCCTCCTCGTTTTTCTCTTTGTCGGCATTACTTGGTTGCCTCCTCTTCCAACTTTCTTTTGAACTTTCCCGATCCTTCCTCCTGTCATTCCATGCATCATCTTTCGCTTTGGATCTATCATCCTTAAAGCCATCGGCCTCATGTTCCTTCCTTTTAAAGCTACCACTTCTTTCATAATCAACCTCAGAGTTTTCCAAATCTTGATGGCGTTTTCCACTCCTCTCAGGTGTCCTCGACCTGTTTGAGTTCCCACTTTCCCTAGCACTCTTATCCCTAACCCGGACATGCCCATCCTCCTCTACATTCACCGACCTATCCCAGGTTTCAGCCCCATCATAACCAGCAGGGGCCCTATGATGCCTGGGCTTCTCAACCCTCTCCTCACGCCCAGCGTCCACCGAATCCGACTTCCCCTTACTCTTCCCTCTCTCGGAATCACCCCTCCTATCCTCCTTACTACTAGACTTCACAACCCTATCAGCACCAGAGGCTTTACCCTCCCCATGCTCACTCCTAGCAGATCCACTCCTCTCCCTATCCCTAGAACTATCGCGCTTCCCACTCCTGAATTCCCCCTTCTCATCCTGCGACCTCCTCACACTACCAGCATCAACCTCGTCCCATTTCCTCCTCGAACTCCGGGCCTCATGCCCACCCTTTTCCCGGCCACCACCGTCACCCTTCCCATCCTCCTTACTCACCACACTCTCGTGAAAATCGCCGTCCCCGGCACGCTTCCTCGCGGCCTTCTCGTCCAATTCCCCATCCTCATACCAACTGCTCAACTTCTCCAACGTGCTCTCCTCCTGCCTCTTCTTGGCCCCTTGCTTGGAGCGCGAATCGTAATCGTCGCTATCAGTCCTGCTAGAGCGCTTCCTCCTGGCGCCGCCATCGGAAGCCTCACCCTCGTCCCCATTGCTACCGAACTTTCTAGACCTATCCTTCCTCTTCTCGCTGAACTCCCAATCCTCATCGTCCCTCTCGCGCTTGGAGTAACCGCGACCACTGTCGCTCGAATCCATCCCCAACTACCAAAATCTAAACTCAATGTGATTCTCTACTACTTTCGCGCGGGCGCACATGAATTCGCCCAAACTACTCACTCTGCTGGGGTTTTTCTTAATTTATGTGATTTTTATGAGAAAATAAATCAAATATTGGAGGGGGCTTCGCTAACAAAATTGAGATGAGGTAAAAGAGGGGCTTACCGGTGAATGGCAACGGAGTGTGTTCTTGCTGACAGTGGGTGGCGAGAGAGTAAAGAGGGAAAGAAGAAGAACACAAAGGGGGTTCTTACTTCTTTACCACGATACGGCGTCGGAACCTGCTTGGGGAACCCCAAAATTGAAAACCTAATTTGGGCTGGGCCTAACGATTCTAATGTTTTGCTTTAAAAATTGAACATGGATAAAACAATATAAGCAATACAAATAGAAATATAAAATAATAATAATTAATCTGATTTTCTATTAAAAAATTAACTTATCTAACTGGTTTGTTATAAGATTTTTTTAATCGTTGATAAAAAAAATTCAATGCAATTATCTAAAATCATTGACAAAAATCACAAAAATATCTAATTGTAGTATTTAAAATCGATTATGAAAAATACAAATTCAATATTAATTAAAATATAAAAGACAACAAAAGCAACCAAATAGGACTGATCTCTTGACAGATTGAACAAACAAGAATATTACTTAAGCTTTGAACTAGATAAATAATAAATAATAATAATAATTATGTTTTTTTATTCAACTTTAGAAAATGCATAAATTAGTCCAACAAATTGTTTGTTAACTTAATTATGTTTTTAATCCTATTGATAATTTTTCTGATAAAAAAAATTAATGAATTCCTTTCATTTTAAAAATTTAATGTGACTACTATATATCCAATTAGGAAAAAATAATTGACAAAAATTATTGATATGTAATTCCATTTATAATCAGATAGTCACAATTTATAAAATTAATCGTTAATTTTAATATGTGAAATTATCGCATTTTTGCATTTTTAAAAATTAAGAGAATTTATTGAACTTGAAAGATTTATGTTTTTGCGTTTCTTTTAAGATTGAGAGAGTTAATTAAGTATTTTATTATTAGTGAGACAATATTGAATAAGTAAATAAAAAATAAGAGCTTAGTTGTTAGCTGTGGAAAAGAAACTCCGAGTGATCTTGAAGCAACAAGGTGCTATGTTAGAAATAAAGACTTCAACAAAAATTTGCAGTTATTTGCTTTTGTAAATCAAACACTACCAAACCATTCTTAATTTTTTTTACCAAAAATGCATCTTAATTTAATGACACGTTGTTTGTAGTAGACTAAACTTATTTTGACTCCTTTCGTAACCTAATCTATATAAAAGTTTAGGCTTTTTCAATTTATTAATCAAGTGAGTCACCCTAGTTAGTTTAGAAGTTGAGTAGAATATGGTTAATGAGTTAAAGTGATAGGAGATGACGAATAAAAATTGTGTGTAATATCTCATCATCTTAAAAAATATTTGCACAAATTTGATAGTGAAGATGATGCAAAGTAAAATTAATTTTAATTACTTTATATTATCGAATTTTTCTTTCTTTTATAATATTAATTATTGTATATTTTCTATTTTTAATTTATTGTCAATTAAAACTTAGTGTAATGTATTTGTTTTAATTTTAATTTATTAAATGTCAAAATCTCAATTTATTTTCAATTGAAAAGATGTAACTTTAAAGTAATAAATACGTGAAGTAAGATGTAATACTAATTGAAGTTTTTTTAGAACTCGTCATCGCAAATGAAAATTTGATATAGTTCTTAAAACTGATATATCAAGAAGAAACTCATTTGTAAATGTTTTTACGTAATCCTCCTTACCTATGTTATAATAATATTCTTTCTCAACCCTTTCAACGGATGATAATAATTACAATAATAATTTTCCTTTCTCTGTATTATTATAACAATAAATTATAACAAAAATAAACAATAAAATAATATCATGGGATTTGGTTTTTCAACTCTTTTCAATAATAGATTAATAAAACAATATTAATAATAATAAATGCAACCTTGAAAAGAACAAAAAAGAAAAAAACAAATAGTCATCCTCAGAAGTTCTTTCACTTTTTCCTAACTTCTTCTCTCCATTTTTTTACCTCACAGTAATTGAGAAAATCAGGAAGTAATTATATCGGATCATGTTTTTTTTTAAAAAAAAGTAAATTTATATTTATTATAAAGATTTATTGTTTTTTTTCTGTATGATTTGATAATCAATATTGATAAAATCATTTTAGAAAGGTAATTCTCTTAACTTATTTTACCATATACTGAAAATTGCTTATATTTGGATAACTTATTATAGGTTTCTGAATCTTGGAATAATATTATTTTTTAGTTTGGAAATTGCTTTGAAAATAAGTTTTATAGGTAAAGAAAGCTAGCTTCAATCTTTGAATACATAGGATAGAGGATCATCTAGATGTAAAGGTGACTTGGTCACAATTCTCAAATTTATTGTAGAGATGATATTTGATAAAAATAGTTTGATTGTATTATTTGAAAATGTAGAAATATTAGATTTGGATAATTTGATATTTAAATGTTGTTCTTAATGTGGAAAATGTTTTTCAAATAAATACAAAGAAGATATTAATTTGTATATTCAATTGATTTGTGAAGTGTTTGGATAGTTTGTACTGTATTATGATAAAATTTGTATGAAACTGATGTTATATATTTGAGATAATATATAAATTTTTGTTTGATTGTGAAATAAATATAAAAAGTTTATGTTTATGTTGTAATAGAGATCCTCTAGTTTTGATAATGATATAAATTACATAAATTAATATAGCTGGTGAGGAGGTGATAAGTCTATACATACCTAACCCATTATATATTAAATGTTGAAACTTCATTGTCTTTTTACTTTAGGTTTGCATGTAAATTTAAATCTTGAATATTTAATCGTATGTCAGTATAGGTTCCAATTGAATTTTTTTTATAAATCCATGTGTGATTTATATTGACTCTGATAGATTGATAATGGAATGTTTGTGATTATGTATTAAAAAATGTTTTTAATTAATTATATATATATAATAAAAAATTTATTTCATTAGTTTATCATTGTTTTCTTGTTGTAAACTGCAATAAATAATAAATATGTTATTTTCACAAGCAGATATATCGGTAACATATGGAATACCATAAATGATTTGTTTAGTTTTATCTTATAATTGTTTTGTATTTATATAAGTATTTAGGTATGTATAAGTAATAACTTTAAAAATATTGTATACCTTGTATCATTTTTTTGTTGAGTTTATTACATGTTAAATAATGTATAATTAAGGTATTCCAATAAATATTTGAGTAAAAGAATGGTAATAAAAAATATTTTTTGTTTGGATTTCTTTTCATTTTTCTTTAATCAAATAGTTCTTATTTTCACTTTATTTCTCATTTATTTATTTTTTATTTATTTATCTCTTTACCAAACGAAGGCTTAACGAGAGTTGAAAGATATTTATCTTAGAGAAACGAGTTTCACTACAAGAAAGAAAAATTGTTTATAGTTCTGTCGTTTTTGTTTGATCACGTTGAAAAGAAAATACTAGAAAAGGTTATTCGTATTAGTTTTCTTTTTTAGTTGTTTTGATTATTGGTGTTATATTTTGTTTAATCTTTAATTTTTTTGTTGGTGATAATTTCTCTCCTACCATTTATTTTCGTTGTCTAAAGGTAAGTTTAGTTCGGCATTAGCTCATCTCCAGCTCACGATCCTCCAATAAGCGACAATATCGAATAACAAAAAATATACAAATGCAAGAATACAATAAAATTTTGATGTTTTTAATTTTTCACTGAAATGTTTAATAACTAAATTCGAAAACAACTAAATATTTTTGTCTTCATTCTCATCAGAGATCACATCTAGACTCTGCTCCGTCCCAAACTGAGAGAGAGCAACAATACATTGCAAAAATGGACCGAAGGGATTTGTCAGACCATTGCCATAATTTTACTACGAACACACAAAAAAACATAGTTTACTAAGAACAGATAAAAGAAACGAAAGAGTTTGATCCGAGTGGAGAAGGAAGATTTATAAGACTACGCAGAAGCAGTAATTTTATCAGCCTCAATTTGTTGTCCACCCCATATCCGCATGCGAGCACTTGTTTGTTCCACCTACAATTGAGAAGGGTTAAAGGAATGAAAGAATCTACAATCTCTGAACTCATTCAAGCATATTAAGAAACATTGGAAAGAATAAGGACAAGAAAAGAAAAGGCAACTATTTAGCTCTGTATTTCAAAATTCATCCATATATGAAAAGTAATGCAGGGAACACCTTCCGCCAAGTGGCAATTTGCTTTTGGTTTTCTAGCAATAAAATTAGTGTCAGCTGAACTAAAAACTTAAATATTTGCCCCTCCAATATTGCAAAAAGTTATCGTGGAAGCAAAGTATCACTTTTCTTCAGAACTAGAAGTAAAATGCCAACGTAAGTTTCAGAGAGAATGAAATGCATTGCCTACCTCTTTCTTCCAATTGGTTTTGTAAAGTATCAACATGAGCAGGACAGTCTGGAGAAGCATTCCACATATCATACCACCCCAAAGTCCCTGAATTGGGAAAAAATATCAGAACCGTTAGTGAGAGTTCCTTTTCTCTCATTCCTTTCTTCTAGCAATTCATTTTTATCTATAAAACAGTTAAATTAGTCTTGGATAAAGGCAATTATCAAAAACAAAATTGAAGCTGGCATCAGCACAGACGTATTCATTTTTCACTCAACAGCAATCGACAATATAACAACAAGCAATATTGCTATTTTCTTCTCTAATTTTTGCAAATCTAAATGAAGAAAAGTCAACAGTTTGCACTAAAGTTATGAATCTTATAAAAGGAGATTCTGATGGAAATGCAATTAGAGTTGTGGAATATTACCTGAACTCCCAAATTTGCTTTATAACCAAGAATGTACCCCAGTGGAAGCCCAAATAAGTAGTAACAGCCTACGTTGATATAGGCCACCAGGGCCTGCCACCCACCTCCAACAGCAACACCTGTAAGAATGATTTCAAAATTGTAAATAGGATAAAGGAACTACCTGTTTCCCTTCATGAAGTAAACAAGGAAAATGGTAGTCTATTATACCTGAAATCACTGGTTGAATACTGTTCAGAACCATTGTAATACCTAGGAGGAATCCCAGCTTCGAAACTGCCTCTTGCAAAACCTTACTGTTAGTAAAAATAAGGGCATAATAATCTTTGGCCACCAAAATAATAGCCATGAAAAAGATTCCCAAGAAAAGTGACTGAAAGACTGTCACGTATACAGAATACTTGGCAGTTCTTGGACGTCCAAGCCCAAGTTCGTTAGAAACTCTGACACTGAAAATAAGAAAAACACAAACATGATCACATATATTACATGGCTAACTTAAAAACCTGCATTTCAAATTTGTAACCAACCAGTACTAACAATGTGAAGTTGTCAACCTATTTGCCAGAGTAAACAGACAAAAATCAAACTCACAAGACAGTAATTTTGGTTGCATACCTGACAGCTGCATTTATTCCAATGAAGAGCATGGCTTCCCACCCATTGATATTCATGCTACAAAACGTCATTGAAATAATCAGCAAAAAAGTTATCTTACATACATTATTTGAATAATTATAAACAAATGTAAAAGTTGCGACTGTGAATCTGATGGAGGAATGATTTACAAGGTTGTATGAATTCATACTGTGTCCAATTCAGCCAACAAAATCACTAAAGAGATATTTAACTCAGTCTATTCCCTCTCATTCCGTAGTTTTAATTTTGAGTCTCCTCCTACTCGAGTTACACAATCTGGTGTCAGTATGAACATAGTTTGGCAGGCAAATAGTGAGACGTCAGGAAGCAAATTGACTAGTTGTTTAACTTAACACTGATTGCATTTTCAAGATAGAATTAATTTTGTCTCCATTATAGTTGCAAAGAATTACAAAAGAGAAACTATTCTAGATTTCTTATTTCATCTAAACTATGTCCTTCCGTTAATATCTATGCAGAGTGCAGCATACCTATGCCACTCCAATTAGCTGGGGTTACATGGCTTTTTTTGCTGGTGTTATGTGAATGAAAGTATGATCTTACCATATAGAGAGGGAATCAACAGCAATCACAGCATTATCAAGGTGGCCAGCAAGAACTATGACACTCATCATATACCAAATTTCAAGGCAAAGCATTACAGCTGATGCAAGAGAGAGCCTAACAAAGGCCCAAATATCCTTAAAAGCCATCCATGACAATCCATTCCATCCATCCTTACACCAGATCACAACATAAACAAGTTGAGCCACTGTAATCCCACAACTCGTGATATCAAATGCCAAAGCTGCACCAGTTAAGCCTAACTGTAACGTACGAATGAAGAGCCAGAGCAACCCAACGTGCACAACTAAAGCCACGAACCCAATCCATGCAATGACGTTAACCTTACTCTGACTTTGAAGGAACTTTTGCGTTGGAAAATTGAGGGAAAGCGAAAGAAATTGTGGAATTACTAAAATAGCGAAATTCCCAGCAAGATCAGCTATATCACTCTGTTGACCAAGAAGCTTCAAAATTGGAGCAGCAAAAATGTATATTGGCAAGAGCAAAATACTGGTCACAGACAAAATGACCCACGAACGTTGCATATAAACGCCAAGCATATCAACCTGCCCAGCTCCGAAAGCTTGTCCACATAGCGTCTCTGTTGCACTTCCCATCCCAAGCTACAATGTTTTAAACAGTGTCGTTAGGCTTTGTTCTTAAAAACAAACATTGGGTTAACAAGTAGAATTTCTGCAACATTCATTTGGGATCCTCCAAAATGAAGACACGCAACTTCCCTCACGATAAATTACATAACAAATTTTAAAGTTGTAATAAAGTTAAATACTAGTATTTTTATGCAAAGTTCTCAAATCAATTGCATAGAATACAAACATAAAAAAAGACGAACGAAAATTCAATTAGCGACAGTGAACAAAACAACCCCCTTCTACATCCAGACAAACCTTAGATTCAAATTTTCTATGATTGGACATTCACCTTAAGATTCCAAATTAACCTCTAATATAAAGGTAAACATTGATTACAAATACATAATCTTCATTCTCATAAGAGCATTAAGAAACTGAAACGAATTATTATTCTAAAATAGTAATTAAAAAAATTGGCTAGTTTCACCTGCACGGACAAAACAGAAGAAAACCGAGACTGCCATAAAAATCTCTTGAGAAATTTGACAACTATGACGATACTCGGGAACAGCAAAACATGTTGAGGTACATAGATAAAAAAAAAGTTATGTAGTTGGGGTATTGAAGAGAAGAGAAGAGGCTAACCATGAAACCAAAGGCGAACGTGCCAATGACGGAGTTAATGAGAGAGACAGCAGAGAGCTCAATGTCGCCGAGGTGTCCGACGAAGATGCTGGTGATAGAGTTTACACCGAATTGGCACCATATGTTGAAAACAATGGGCAACGCGATTATCCACATTCTCTTCGTTTCGATCCAGAACACCTCCTTAACCTTCTTGAAGCCCCTCGCCGCCACATAGTCCCCGTCCTCCGCCACCAGCGCCGCCCCCTGGCCGTTCAGCAGCAGGGGAGCCTCCATCGTAATCACCAAACACGTGTACGCCTGGGATTCAGCGTGAAACTGCGCATAGAACGAGAAGCTCTTAGCTGCTTACGCGCACCAGTCCCAGTCTCACGAACTTCAATCTTACATGCAGAACTTAGGTCAGCAATTATTAAATAAGGACGCGTCGGTTATGTTATGACTAATCAATTTGGGTTTTGCTCTTAACAACACTAACAAGGTTTAAACTATGATTAACCAATGTTATTATAATTTGACAGTGACACGATAACCACTGCATTTAAGGCACAACTTGTTCTAGGTAGTAAAATATCTAGTAAAATATCACATTGTCCTCGGAGTAACTCTCGCTGAAAGTTGGGGTTTCTGAAGGTAATTTTCCAACCATTTTTTTTACAGTTTCATTCTGCTTCTGTCTCTTTTGTTAAGTTCCTGTAAATTCTAATAACAGAATAAAAAATCATCTCGGATGATATTTGGTTTGGCACAAAAAGAGTGTCTAGATTGAAAACAAAATAAAGAAAACTTGCATGAGCTATAATCGTATCTTTTTCTTTCTAACACGCTCTTTTCTGCTGTATCTGTCACAGTTCATAAAAATTTGTTCAATGTATAAAATTAAACCAAAATTTAGGTCTCAAATTTAGCATTATACATAGTTTTAAACCACTTATCCATCAATCGTTTTTAAGTGTATTTTTGGTTAGGCATCTCCCAATGGGATATCCAAATTTGAGAAATTGTTAAAAGATATCACCATAAAAAAACGTTTAACTTCAGAACACTTGTACACCGAAAAGGACAATAAATAGCGTAGTTTGGCAAGACGAAGGGTGTAAGATGTGCCACGTCACACTCCAAGGGAAGGAAGTACTATGAATGAAGGGTGGGTATCATTGTACAGTAAGGAGGTCGTGTCCTGTGTTGGGCCTCATAAAGGTGGTAGTTAATGAAAAGCTGAAAAGGTTTGTTGTTTTCATGTTCAGAATTATGAATGGAAAATATTCAAAGGTACTTTTTATGAATCTCTGAATTTTAATAAGAAAAAAAATGTTGCCTTCAGAATAAAATTTTTCTTTTTTATTTTTTCCACTGAAATCCGCATAAAAATATATTATTATTTTATACTTCAATTATTTTATTAACCTCTTAAAATATCGTGTTTTCAATTTTTTAGTAATATTTTTAAAATTAAAATTATGAAAACTAAATGCCGTGCCAGAGGGGTAAGGCAACGCTATCGCGTCAGACTTGAAAGTTTAAAATTATATTATTTTAGATATTTTATAACTGCCAACAAATAGTATTCTAATTAAGTTATATCACTTTTTTAAGATGTACAAGTCATAACTTAACTAAAGCTAAGTGGTTGACAAAAGAAAACTACGAATGGGTAAGAATATATCAGCCAAATAAAAAATAAAAAAAATGAAATTAACTTCTTATAAAATTAATTTATATACAAGTTAATAATTTCAATAAATTATAATTTTTTATAAGTGTATTGAAAAATAATTATGTAATAAAATTACGATCGAAACGAATCTAGTGACTTTGATGAAAAACCAAAAAACACAATTGTTGTTTTTCCTTTAAGCTACGGACAACTACTTGTTTAAATTAATACCTTCTTGTATAAGGTCTAAAGATAGTAATATATAAAAAGACTTAGATAATTCTTAACGGCTAAACCACTTTAGTTAAAGAGAACAAATATATAAAATATTCTTGAAGATGTACATCGATTATCTTTTACCATAAAAACTGATACTTTCAATAATAAGCACTTTATAATGAACTTTTAATAAATGGGATTTCATGTATGATAGTTTTGCGTGTGGGATTAATCCTTGATTTTTTATTGGATTTGGAAGAATGATTATAGTTTGATTGATATTAACACAACTAGAAAATGTACTTAAGCCAAACCATAATAATAAAATCTTGCCACATCTTAAACCAGAAAAATGAGTCATAAACTTACTATTTGAAGTACTAAATCATGTATTGTGATGAAATTGGTTAACTCTATTTGGATATAGGTTTTTATATTATTAGTATTGTATTAAATATTATTTTCACTAAAAAAGTACTTAACTTAAGTTGTCAGAGTTTTATCCAAGTGAATTATGATAAAACTCTTTCTTTCCATGGCCTAAATTTAGATAAAGTTGCTTTTGTTCTTAAATATAAGATAAACTTTAATAGAGACTTTTTGGCCAAAGAATGTTTACCATGGAGATGAGCATGCATAAGTCTAAAACAGACATTTATTTTATCCATGGAGGTAATTTACCTATATACCAAAGTTTTTTATTTTAGCTTCATTAGGTAGTAAGTAACTCCTCACCAACTACTTCCAATAACAATCAAATCTTTATTTAAAAACTTTTCTTTTTATTTCATTTTCATTGACAAAATTATAAAATTAAAATATCTATAAAATATGAAAATGTGTCCTTCTTTTAACTCTTCTCTAAAATTGAAAACGGTTTTGAGTTTATATTTACTTTTAACCCTTATAGTAGTATTGCGAATGTCTGAGTTTGAAAAGCGAGTAAGTGAAAAAATGAAAATTAATATATTTATTTTTTTGGTAGTTTACTGAAGAGAAAAAGATTATCTTATCTAATCTGCGGTAACTTATGAACCTTTTCGAACTCAAAAACGTAGAACATATAATGTAAAAGTTAATCACTCTGAAAAGAATTGGGCAAACGTGGCTCAAGTTAAGCCTTTCGTTGCAACTACCACCAAGAAAGTCATGCCAAAGTAGTTGGTGGGGGAGCAAGAAAATTAATATATATATATATATATTTATTTATTTATTGATATTATCTCTCTTTCTCTATTTAACTTACTTTTTTAAATAAAAAATTATTATTTCTAATAATTTCTAATCCGTTTTGTTTTATTTTGAAAAAATAAGTAAAACAAAAAAATATTATTTCTATTTATTTCTTACATGCTTTATTTTATTTCTAGAGAAAATAAATAAATCTCTCTTTGACTCAGTTATTGTTTTTTATGTAAACTATGTGGAAAATATTTGAAATATAAAAATTTAAATTATTATATCTTATGTTATTTACTGTATCTAATTTAAGTGTTTTTATTTTTAAAATGTTTTTGTAAGAAAATTTGTTATGAACATAGATTATATGACTTTTTATAGTCGGTTTTTAACTGAAATTTATTATAAATTAATAATTACATTTTTTAAATTTTAAAATAAATTATTGATTGGTTTGAAAGTTTAAAATAATAAAAAATAAATAAATATGTGTGACTGTTTTATAATTATAATTATATTAGATATATGAACTTATTTTTGTTATATTAATGATAATTATAATACATAAATTTTAAGTATATTATTTTAATTTTGAATAGTTATTGACTAAGAATCTGTAGTTTATTTTGGATGCATTGGGGAAGGAAACTGTTCTATAATTGTCGAAAATCCATTAACCTTCTTCATATTCAAGGTTCCAGGTTGAAACAATGGTTCTGCAAACCTCAGAACAATTTGCCCTTGCTTCGTGTCTCTTCTTCTGAGGTATCTTTCACGACAAAAAACTACTAGATATTCACCAACCTCTCATAGGTAAACAAAGAACCATGTCATACAACAACAAATACTATAAATTCGTTTTTGGCCACAGTTAATAAATCCGGTAAAAAATGACTATGTTGCTTCTTTTCAATCAGTGTCTAAAGAGTTTATTCTGAAGGCTCATCAATCACGCACATTAATAGTCTTTCAACTAAGGCCAAGTGTTCTTTCCTGATCCTTTGAGGTTTTGAGACTTAAAAGATTGCGAGGAAAATTATAAGAGAGATGAAACTGAGATATGTCTTGTTAAAGTGATGAGAGGAGCTGGATTAGGAAGATGCTAAGATTGATAATTGATAGAAGAGAAAGTGAAGGATCAGGTATGCTCATTCCTATGTTCCCAATTTCTTGAGAAGGTCCACATCGAGCAGCATTATAAACAAAATAAGATTATTTATAATATAAATTACAAAGATTTGTTAACTTAGAGTCATAAGCCGTGCACTGAATACATAGCGAACTATTCTTTCGCCTTTTACTAAAGAATACCGTGTTTTCATTGCAAAAAGCGGCATATATTAATTTTTGAAAGAGATTTTAATTGAAATCTCTGTAATTAGTTTAACATTTTAGTTGTGATGAAAGATAATTAATTTTGATACATACTAATTTTTGAAAGAGATTTGAATTGAAAAAAGATAATTAATTTTGATACATACTAATTTTTGAAAGAGATTTGAATTGAAAAAAGATAATTAATTTTGATACATACTAATTTTTTAAAGAGATTTGAATTGAAATTTATGTAATTAGGTCAACATTTTTGTTGTGATGAAAGCTAATTAATCTTGATACATAGAATTAAAATAAATTTAATTTTAACTTCTAATATTTTTTAAATTGAAATCTTTTTCATTTCTATTTTATATTTTAAAAATTGTCTTTATATTAAATTTTTAAAAAGTAAGTCTACAACTTAATTTTTAAATATATACTAATAACTTATTCTTTTACACTAGTTATATTATATTTCATTTTCTTTCTTTTTAATCTAAACAACTTTAATTTTTAATATTTTTTCTTTCATTTAATTTTATTTGTTTAATTCAAACAAAATACTTTGTATTTTGTTTATGAAGTTTCTTTTTAATCTAAACAACTTTAGTTTTTAATATTTTTTCTTTCATTTAATTTTATTTGTTTAATTCAAACAAAAATACAAAGTATTTTGTTTATTCTTTTATGAAGTTTAAAATACTTTGTAGCAGATTTTGTTTTAACTTGGTCTTCCTTAGAAAAAAAAATCATTCATTCATAAAGTCATGTCATGTAATTTTCTTCTATAAATGTTTATATATTTGTTATAAAATTTTAAATAAAAACTTATTTTCCAATAAAATATATTGTTACTATACATATAGTGATTATGTTTCACACATGATATTATTTCTGTTTGAACTGTTTTTTTTTTTCTTTTACGCGTCAATCCATTAGATTGATGTTTCAAAGAACTATTCCCTTTAAGTTGTAAGTTTGCACTAAGGTTGCTATAACGATGAGACTAAGAAGATTAGACAAAAAATATTTAGATTGAATAAATTTGTAAAGGTGAGAATATTGGTTGAAACATTTAGTTGACAATATTCTTATCTCTCCAAGCCAATAATTTTGTTATGAAGAAATGAAAACACTCAATAACCTCTTTAGTGCATGATAAGTAATGAGGATTGCTATACTATTCCCAGCATGGTGAAAGAAAAAACTAGCAAAAACTGGAGAACCCATTATTTTATAAAGCTATTAAATAAGGTTTGAAAACACTAGAGAAACTATTTTAGCTAGTTCAAAAACATTGATTATGCAAAAGCAAAGTGTCAACAAAGGCTAAATCTTTTCTTCCTGATTAATCCTAATTCAGACACATAGAGAGTGACAGGAGAAATGAGTGAGATGAAGGAAAAATGAAAAGATTCTTAATGAATTCATGAGTTGAACCATTAAAAGGAGAGATGTTACAACTGACAGAGATAGTGCAGTATCTACAGAAGTTTTTATTTATTTTGTTCACTGAGGAGAAGGTCCACGTGAAACAGAACAATGAATATAATAAATTATTTGTACTACAAGACCCCAGAATTTCTGCATTGGTAAGTCACGGAGCCATGTAGTGAATACAAAGTTAATTATTCATTTGTCTTTTACTAAAAAGAATATCGTGTTTTCTATCTGGTTCATGTGTTTTTTTATCTAAATTTTTTTCTCTCTGGTGCATATTTTTTTTATCTAAATTTTTTTAGTAGTGACTTTGTTTTGAAACTTTCATTTCCAAATTTTCTTTGGTGTATATGTTAATTTATCTAATTTTTTTTTAGTATTGAAATCTAAATATTTTTAGTAGTGATTTTGTTTGCTTTGAAACTTTCATTTCCAAAATAATGAAATTTGTTTAAATTAGGTAAGTTCCGAAACATTTGCTCGAAATTGGGTAAACCATTCTTGTTTGGTGATTTGGTGCACAATTTGTAAGGCACATGAAGTTTTATAAAAATAAAACCCCACGAGTCCTGCACCTCCATTTTCTTTCTTTTCTCTCTTTCCCTCTCCCATCTCCCAAGCTCTTCTTTTTTTCTAATTTTTTGCTTTCCATATCCCATCTATTTTAGAACCTCATCATACCTTACAATAGCTGAGAAGTTAAGAATCATTTCTAACCAATCAGAATCTCAAACAGAGTAAGTTGATATTTGTTCTAAAGATTCTTTAATCTCTATTTTTTCTTAGGTTTTTGTTATCGATCTTAGTTAGGACAATTAAGAAAAATATTTTTCTCAATTTAATTAAGATTATACTGAAATTTGGTTTTGTTTTGATAACTTATTCTAGATCCCTAGAAATTAGGTTAGTGTTATACTAACTAGTTTGAATGACTTGTTTTGGAGATCGTCATCTCAGGTAAAGGAAGCTAGTAACTTGTTTTATACTAATTAGTTAATTTCAAATATAACTTTAAAATAAAAAGCTTGAATATGTGATTATCAGTGCTCAAGTCTTTCTTGCATGGTCCTTGAGCATTGAATATGTTTGATTATTTATCCTGATTTGATGTGATTAATTGACCTGATTTGAATAATGATATTAAAAAGTAACATGTGAGAACTTTTGATCGTTGTTTGATAGATTGAATATGACTAGTGATAAGACTTTAATAGGTATGACATGTTGATATGTCTTGTCTTTGTGCATGATTAATTGAGGAATCATATCTGATATTGTACAATTATATAAAGTGGTGTTGAGATTGAAATAGAAAGTGAATGAATAGATGAATGAAAATTGATGATGTGTGATATGAATTATATGTGATGCGTACGCATAATGTTTTCAAGAAAGAAAACATCTGTGTTGAGAAATAGGATGTGCATTGTCTAAAGATCTGATTTAATGATATCTTGACTCTACTAGTAATAGGAATCAAATAGATGAATATTACTAGGTGGTGAGAGTCAAAGGAGGTTCATATAAATGAAACTGTAGCTTGAAAGAGGGCTGGTCAAGACAGTCATATGGATTAACCCTTTCGTATGAGATTAATCATATGAGATTAATGGTAATGAGATGAGACAGACAAATTGGGAGCAGTATGACAGGTGCAAATCTCAGGGTCTATTCAATGCACAAGTCTTTCGGAAGTAGATTGAGTTTGTCTATATTATGTGATGTCTTGAGTTGGATGATAGATGTTGTCAATTGATTGCTAATTCTTAAATGATGTATACTTGTGATTATTTGAGATTAATTGAGATATTTTGAATTATTAACTTATCCTTTTTTGTTTGTGTGGTGTGTTTGTTTCTACTGCGATGATCGTGTTTGTTATATACGGGAGCAGGTAATGTTGGAGATGGTACTATGAAAGATGTTCTTGAATGAGTCAGTTGCAGTTTTAAAAACTCTTATTTTGTTTATATGTATATATGTGTAAATGTAATTAGTAATATTTTAATTTTCTATGAAGAAAGAAATCTTTTCAAATACAATGTTAGTAAATAATTAATATATATATTATATTATGTTTGAACTACTATTTTAGATAGATGAGATGTTAGAAATAATTTTTGAGGTATTACGCAATTTTTGTTTGGTTAGGCTTTTACTTGATATGTTCTATAAATTTGTGTTTTTTTATATAATTTTAGTTCAGTCATGTGTTTCTCTTTTTTTTTTTTTTTTTTTTTTTTTTTTTTTTTATTTTTTTTTTTTTTTTTTTTTTTTTTTTTTTTTTTTT
>Ga0209489_103069_pt1 | contig 33034 bp, 7 predicted proteins | sample SiratrowhiteBW_FD_187527 | JGI IMG/M metagenome (GOLD analysis project Ga0209489, IMG submission 187527) | Root nodule microbial communities of legume samples collected from California, USA - Siratro white BW (SPAdes) (version 2) | ecosystem: Host-associated > Plants > Roots > Nodule | place: USA...
AAAAAATAACACATATATATATATATATATATATATATATATATATATATATATAATAAGTGTAGCATTATTCTACTATCTTTATATCTGCCCAACTTTTTATTTTGTCAGTTGTGTTATTACAAAGAGCCTGTCCTGTCACAGAAAAGTAAAACCTCTATTAAATGCCCTGATCAAAATGTGAAAATGATGCCGTTTTGATCCTCCTCTTCACACAAATGTAACTCTTTTTCTTCAATAGATGAACAAATCAGTGCTGAAAACTTAGAAAAATAACAAACACAATGAAACAGAAAAACATAGATTTGAGCCTTTTTCAGTTATGTAGAAAATGTAACTCACCTAAACCTACCCTTGCCACGTCTGCCAAACATGGTCAAATTATCACAGGAGAAAAAGTTTGACCCTCAATTATTTTGGGGTAAAAGATGATACCTTTCTGAGATTTTAAAGACATGAATAGCCCTTAAAGTTCCATATGGTCCTTACCCACTTTCCACTTCTATTACAGCATGTGAATTATAGCACAATATACACACAACCACTTGCATTAGCATGGCATAGATAGATATTTGTTTCGGTGGGGAAACATGACACGAAGATGCATAGATACAAACTCATCATCAAGAATCACATCTCGAATTATTGAGACATAGAAAGGTTTGCAAATATTGTCTTCACATGCCCCTTCAACACCGACTTGTTGAATAAAGTTGGCATCTTGGGGGTCCCCCATTAGCCTTCAATACATTTACACACCCAATATGCATTTGTACAATAAGAGCAGTCCCCATAGAATTAGTTAAGCCCATTAATAGATATGATCACACCTACAAGGGGCAAAATTGGCATTTGGCCATTTGTTTATTTGTTTTTCTTCAAGTTTAACCAGGACAAGCAGCATTTGGAAAGGGGAATGAAGAATAATTAATAGCTAAGTTGACAACACATGGATTTGAAGGCATGTAGAGCCACACCAAGTGGAATTAGAACATAAAAGGTTGAGAGGGTCAAAAATAGGAGAATTGAGCAGAACAAAGATTAATAAAAAAAGGAAAAGAGGATTATAAAATTCCCACCTATATATCATTATGTACATATTATAAGATGCAATGTCTAGTAAAGATGCATAACAGCTAGACAATCCCTGTCACTGGCCTGATAAGAAAATTTGGGAGGATGTCTTTGATAAATCTGGCATAAATTAAAAAAAGATTCTAAAGAAAGGGTTGTTCCCAATGCAACGGTCCAATGGCTTTTCTTTTCAAAATGGCCAAAATACAAATGGACAAAGATGCCCCAGAGAGTGATACTAGCCAGAGCTCAGACACCACAAGTCCTTCATTTCCCTCCAAAAAAAGTTCACAGAGAAAATAAAGAATGCCTTCCAGTTCAATAACCTGTGTTGTGGGGTCCCTAGTGCCTGCTGCTACCTTTGCTTTGTGGAAGTGAATTTTTTTGCCTTTTGCTTTGGTGCTGTGAGAGGTACACTTGACTCTGTATAACAGTTTTACCAATCCTAAACCCCGGAACTACTGTGAAAGCAACTTGTGGATCTGATTCCACTTCTGAATAGAGGAAGATTTCATCATTCACACTTTCCATGTACACATCAGAGAATCTACACCCCTTCCCCACTTGAAAGATTGAAGCTTGAGGCTCAAAAGAGAAGGCTAAACAGTGTAGAAGCCACACCCTCTTGGCCATCTCAGCAAATGATGTGAAAAATGCAGTGTCTGGAAACTCTCCACCATTCACAAGGTTCCTCAGACTCATGTTACCGAAAAAAGACAACTCCATCTTGGGATGAACAAGTTTCAAGTACTTCATCCGGCAAAACTTTGCAAATGATGATCTTGGCTTCTCAGCAAGAAAGTCCTTTGCTTTCATGGATTTCATCTCATTGAACCTCCCAAAGAACCACTGTTGCCTCCTGCTTCTATCAGGGTGAGACTCATTTGACAGAGAAAAGTTTGGGAAGTGGAAAGCATCAAACATCTCCCTGCAAACAAATGCCTCAATTGCAAAACACTTGTGATCTTCAGCCAAATAAACCACATTCTGCTCAATGGCATTCACTGCTGCATCAATATCCCAACCTGCAGATCTCATCCCATCCACAATCACTCTCACGAAGTTGCGTACAGACCTAACCGCATGGCGAAGAACTGTGATGAAATGGCTAGGACTTAACCCTGATATGTGAAGATTATCAAGCACAGCTAGTTGCCCACTTTGATTTAATCTCTTCTCAATTTCCTTGTTTCTCCTATTAGCTTCCTCTAACTTCTCCCTAAGAAAAATTACCTCAGAATCCTTGAGCCGCAACTGTGACTCTAGCTTCTTCCCCATGATCTCATATGTCTTGATCACACCCTGCAGCTCCTTGGATTCCGCCTCAAGAATAGCTGTCTCAGGCGAAGGATCAAACTGTTTCTTCAAGAAACATTGCTTCAGCTCAGACAAGTTCTTCAACTCAGACACCAGCAATTGATCAGCAGCTTCAATTCCATCAGGGTCAAAAGGTGACTGAGAATATTGCAGCTCAGCATATGCACCTTTAACAGTTGAAATGCTAGCAAAAAGCTTTGCTAGAAGAGCTTCATTTGCCATTCTCTCCTGAAGCTCTTCATCATCATCTTCGTTGAAAGACTCAGACCAATTCAACGAACTCTTACTCTTTCCCATGTTGTTCCCTTCATCCTTGAGATTAGCATCAGATATAACATTCTTCAACCCATCAACAGAGGCAATCCCAATCAGCGCTTTGACATGAAGAACCTTGGCAAAACCACGCGCCAGCTTCTTTCTTGGAGTCACGGCCAATGGCTTCACCGATTCCATCTGCAGAAGCAGCCACCAAAAATCACAAACCAGATCAGAACTGTGATTAGTGAAATGTATTAAGGTCTCACGAGGGCAATAAAATAAAGTCTTATATTATAACACGATGGTGATCATGATGGCCATGTTCAAGCAAAAGCTATTGACAAAACAAAAAATAATAGTGTAATGCTTTAACGCATAGATCGAGGACCTTTATCAGAGGAGGAATTTTCCTTTTTGTACTACTCCACCTACCAAAATTTCATTCTATGCACAATTTGAACAGTGTCCAAAAGCAGGTTCTATCACACACCGCTTCAAGAGAATAGAAACCGAAGGACAAGATCAAGATCTAAAGTTACATTAAAAAGGTCAAAATTGTAGTTTAGCAGGATTCTTAACACAAAACCAAGGTCTTACGTAACAAGATTCACTGATTAATAATTAATAATAATTAGAAATAAAGAAAATACCATGTTTTGTTATGCCATGAAAAGGATAAAACTTTAAGCCCTGATTTAACACCACCATCTCCCACCAAGAAAACAAGCTCATCATTTCTACAAACACTTTATAAGCTTCAAGGAGCGTAAGGGCAATAGGACCATCACTCAATTAAGCACACCCTCTTTTCTGTGAATTAGTTTCTTTAGCATGAATTATTATACAAGCTATAAAGGATCACATAAGATCACCACCAACCCATATTTCATTCATTTCCCATGTTTTACTAAGGAATATGGTAAAATCAATTTATGAAATTACAACTTTTGTAGGGTAATCATTGGATATAGGTAGATCAAGGTTGAATTGTGGCTCCCAATGTAACCCACCATATAAAAAACCTGACAAATATTTTTTATTAAAAAATGTGTGTTGGCCTGATTCATAATCCTTAGGATTCCCTGAGTTATGCATATCTAACACCTTTATTTAGTCCTATAGTAAGAAGGTACTTGGCCAACAGTGTTTGTTAACAGCAGAACCCATATGAAAGTGAACATGTCTGATATGGTAAATCTAGCTTTACCATCATGACAAATGAAAAATGCTTGTTTGCAAAAGGGGTGTCACAGGGAAAAAGAAAAATTACACTTTCCCTTAAAACTAATATATATCTTAGTACAACACAAAAAATTTTGTAACCCCAAAATTGGTGATGGAAAGTAATATTTTGTAGCTAATATTAGACACTAAATTTTTCAATTTTTAGATGCTTCTCTAAACTTGGGTCCATGTAAAATGACATAACCTAACCTAAATAACATAGCTCGGATGAAATTTATCACCCAACACATGGTAGATAAGACATTTATGTCCCTCTACAGTACGCGGCTTTTGTAGGCTGGCAAAACTTTAGGATAAAAAGAAACCATAAAAATGGAATGTGTTCACAAAATACCATTTTTTAACCCATATGAGGAAAATATTTACCTTATTTTTTGCAATCACATTCAAAGTTGGTGCATATTTCGAAGTGTTATATATTATATAGAGCAAATAAAGACAATAATAATTTAGGCAAATAGACAATGTGATGATTGTACGTAATAGTTAGGAGAGATAATTTACATTTCCCGTGACTAAAATCACTGTCTCTGAGCACTTGCACCGAGTACAAGTGTACCACAACGGCAAAAATTTAAGAGCTGTAATACAACATTAGCACCACTTAATTACCACTTAATTGTTCTTTTTTAAATAAAATAAATAATAATATGTAATGTAACGTTTCGTAGACAAAAGAAGGTATTATAATTGAAAAGCTAAGAGAAAGAGAAAAAGGTGAAACCAAAATAATGGACGTTGAGAAGAAAAAGTGATGATGGGGAAAATATTTTTGGGAGAGAGAAGTTACTGTTAGCACACTGATATCTTTCCAAAGTTAATGTCATTTCAACATCCATTATGTCAGAACTTCACATGCCTATCATTAAAAAAGGTCAAAATATTACAACATGAGATTCTTCATGCTCTAAAAAAATCCATATTTTACCTTCCAAAAAGAAATAGAAAATAAGAATTGGTGACTCAAATTTTGAAATTGAATTTGGAACTACACAAGTACCAAACTCCTTCACCACCCATTAGAACACCCAAAAGTCATAATAAACGTTTCCAGAAATCATGCGTGTACGAGAGCAATCAATGGTTAAATACAGACAAGAAACAACTGATAAGCATGCATTAATGAAGCATTCTTACACCCTTCTTTTCCTTAGTCAAGGTTCTTTTTCACTAATGCTTACACATCTTCACCAACTTTTTTTGGTGTTTTCTTTCAAAATAATAACAAGTTTCCTCGAGAAAAAGAAATTTTAAAATAACAAATAAAAGCACGAATCAGATAGATTGTGTAAAAAAGTAAAAAACAGTGAGAAATTAAACGTACCTTGAGATATATGGGGAGAAAATGAGGGTGAACCAAGGTGTCAACTTCTCGTCATTGCGAAACGTAAATCTCAAGAAAACAGACAGAACAATTAAACATGTTATTATTTATTTATTTATTTATTTGTTTATTATTATTTGGGTTGTTCTGTAACTCCAAGTGCGACCCTGAAAGAAACACCCTGTAACCAGAAACCATCAACAATCAAAACCAAATACAACAAAAATCAAAGGGACTTTTCTCCAAACTCAAAAAACAACAACACACCCGAAGAGGAAAAACAATGCGCAACACAGACAACAACCAACACAAACCAACAAAAATAAAACAGGATCATCAAAACGTGTCATCAGCAAAACACCAGACCCAACAAGAAAAAACGCTCAAAGATGAAAACTTTCCCCTCATAAAACAATAAAAACACCCTTTTTGGCCAACCCCAGAAATCACTGGTTCAGTTTCAATGGAAAAAGAAGTGTATAAAAAGAGAGACAAAACAAAAGGGACAAGTTATTTCAACGTTTACCTTAATATATAGAAAGGGTTCCTCTAATGAGCGGAAACAATGGAGGAGTAGGGTAAGAGTGTTAGAAATTGGAAGAAAAGTGAAGAGTCTTTTCTTTTACTTGACCCTTTGAAGAGGAGAGTAGTGGGGCTTTGAGAAGGGACAGAAAAACCACAGCTCAGAGGACAGAAAATTCTAGAGAGAGAAATTAAGGAGAGAGAGAAAGAGAGTAAGGAAAATGGAGAGTGAAGAAACAGAGGTAGAAGAAAAACAGAGCATAGAAGGAAGAGAGAAAAGATATAAGGAGTGACAAAAAAAAAGGACACTGTTTCAGGTCTTAACCTGACCTTTTGCGAATTTAGAACGCCACATAGGTCCAGTTACACTATTTTAATAAATTTTATGTAAAAATATACACTATTTTTTAATTTAATTACTGCATTTTTAACTGTTTATTAGTTGGAAATTAATTATAGTTAAAATAATTTTTAACATCATTCAAAATCTTCAAAACATTTAAATAAATACTTTTAATCTGATTATGCTTGTATATATCTTTAAAATTATTTTGTTTAATAAAATAGTTGTACACATTTTTATTTTGCCTATTTTTTATTAAATTATTATAAAAGTTAAGGATATAACAGAAAAATTATAAATATATTATTAAAATTCTGAAAATAGATAAATTTTTAAATAATAAAAAGAAACAGGTAAACATTAAAAGGCCATAATTAAAATAAACATCATACTACTTACTTAAGAATACATGTCATAATTACTTATGTCCGTTAATATTTGTAATTACTGTGTTTTTAATGGCATGAAATTAATTTTATTAAATTTGAGAATAAATATATTTGGTTTATCAGTTTCCTTCGGACGTTTGGAGTTAAGGTGGCCAGAATTATATCCGACAAGGAGATTAATGTGATTGCATTTTTTATTAGTTTTGTTCTTTTTTGTTTATACTGCAATAAAAATATTTTATACACAATAATTTTGTCTGGTCTGTCAAGATAATTATCCGTTGTAACTATTTCACATTTATTAATAAAGCTACTCAATTTAATGAGAAACCTTATATTTACGTGTATATTAATTGTAGGACTTGTCACATCTATCTATTCACATAATTAAGAAAATTAGTTGTTTTAAATATTATTATATTTTAAACAAGTCATCATAATATTAGAAGTAAAATATAAACAATAATTATAGAAAGTGTATTGTATTTATTAATCATTATAGATTATAATATCTTTTAAATAATCTTTATATTAAAGGAGAATAAAGTAATATAGTTTATATTCGTAAGAAGAAAGAAAAAGTGATAATTATTAACATTTATTGTGAACCAAAATAATTAAGAATATTCTGGTAAGAATGAAAAGGAAAAATTTAGAAGAAAAAAAACTTATTAAAATTATAAGAAAAATTTAAAACAATGACTTATGATTGGATGTGATGGGAGGAGTTCAGATTTTCTATTTTACTTTCTTTCCTTTATATTTCAATGTGAAATTATGTTTTTGTATTATTTAATTAAAAATAATTAAAATTAATTGGTGATCGTAATAAATTTGTTTTATCTATGTTCATCCTAATTAATAATATGATCTTAAAGTTTTACAATTAATTGAAATTTACTTTTACCTTTTCATTTTTAATATTTATATTTTGTAAATGAAAAGAATCTAGAAAAATATAGTTTTATAGTAAAAATGGTATAATTAAAATGATACATGAATATTTTATTATTAAAGTTAAAATTTCATATAATTAAAAAGTTAAGATTTTATTTTAATATAAATCAACTTTTTAGAAAAATTATTTCTTTTCTTCTTTGTTTTTTTTCTAGATTTCTAATTCCATCATTAATTAAACTAACAATCAGAAACATCATTGTTTAGAATAAGTTCTTATTTGTTTCTTTTTCCTTCGAGTCAGTTCTTAAGTCTTCCTAGTTACCTGAGTATATGTGCTTGCATTAAGTCTTCCTAGTTACCTGAGTATATGTGCTTGCATGTGATGTTTGAGACTTCAGGATGAGTCTTTACTATATTAGAGTCCTAGTGATATGTTCAGATCATTTATCAAAATTTTATTATACAATTTAAATTATCCTTATTATTGGAGCTCTTTGAGTATTCAGGCTTCTAATAAGGTAAGGGAAGTTATCTTAAAGGTTTTTAATAGAAGTTAGTTTAATTGTTAATAATACCTTAGGCTAGAACACAACACCTATATGTGGGGGTGATGTAGTCACCATGATTCAAAAGCTTTCTTGGAGGGTTTGAATTTATGTTTATGTATGTTTTGTTTGAAATTGTAGAAAATAGTGAGATTCAGATAGTTGTTAGTAAAATGATGAATTGTGATGATAAGTGGTAAAATGATATGTTTTGGAATTGATCAAATAGGTGTGAAAGTTAAAACGTGAAGTTTAAAGTTTAAAAAAAAACCTAGATTTTTCAGGGGTGGTGCCGAGCATCAGTGAAGCCGAGCGCAATTTGAGAGCTTTGCTCTTGGGTTTGATAACGTCGATAGAAATTTCATTAGTGCTAAACATGACTTGGCAGAGTTGCTCTCAGGTTTGGTTGGTGTCAGGCTCAATTTTTTGGTAGCAAGCACCATTTGAGAGATTGCTCTCGGGTTGGATGACATTGGACACCACTCCTTTGGTGTCAGGCGCGAGTCAAAAAGTTAAAATTTTCTATATCTTCTACCTTTATATGAAATTTCCTATTGTCTTCTTAAACCTTAAACTTCTTACTCATTACTAGTGATTATCATTGATTGTTTAATCATTATGTGATGGATTATGTTGAATGAAGAAGAAAGTTTATGAATATGTATAAATTTATATTAAATCTTAAGTTTATGGAAATGTATGATGTGTGATATATGATTTTGAAATATGTGGAATGTGTTTGAAACATAGTATTTTCAGGTAAAGAAATACCGTGTTGAGAATTATTAGGATGTGAATTGATTTGAGATTTGGTCATAAGATGAATATTATCATGTGCTGAGAGTAGAAGAATGTTCATATAACTGTGCCCGAGAATAAATTTCTAGCACTATCTTGATTTTGTAAATTCTTGAATTTGTTTTCTCTTTCATGGCTTCCAAGAAATTCAATATCACAGTTAATCCAATAATCCTTCAAAGAATAGTTCCAAAAATTCATCTAAGAGTTCTTCCTTAAAGCTTGAGTGGAGAGATCGTTCTAACCTAGATAATCCTCCATTAGGTTTTCATCAAGTGGTTTGGAAATATAAGATAAGATGAAATAGAAAATATGAAATTTACCTAGATGAAGACATAAGTACTAGAGTTAAAGAATTAAATACAATTTGTACTTGAGAAGAAAAAGACATGAGCATGACTTAGGAATTGTCGTTGTCTATATCCTTAGAAAGCTTCCTTGAGTAGTGAGCATGATCAATGGTGAGAGTTTCTTTCATAAGTTTTTTATGTAAATTCTAAATGGTAAGCATTTTTTGTATTTGTCGTCTTGAGGTTGTAATGTCATATTTTTACAACACATTGTCTAGTGGTTCTTTGAGCAAGTAACCTTGTGGTATTTCTCAAACTGACACAATGAACTTTGGAGGTAAGATCACATCTTGGATTAGGCATAATCTTGCAACATCACGAAAATCATAACGTCTTTCTCCTTCTATGTTCTCAACTTGTCCTTTAAGATATCTAACTTGTCCCTTGCTCCAAAATTTTCTACTATCATCCCTTGCATGACAATATGAGTTGAGTATTTCTCTTAAAATTACTCCACCTTAATGTGAACCTTTTAGTTAGTTAGTAACTTGAGGGTTTAGAAAAGAAGTCATTCCTAATATATTTCCCTTTCCAATAGGGCCAAAGGCATATAGTCTATTGATGCATAAGTATACAACATTATGTGAGGGAGTTCGTGGATGTTTGTTCATTTGTTGCTAAAGTGGTACCAATGTCCTTTTTTATTAAAGACTTCAAATTCTCCAAAATATTTATCCATTTGTTTCTTTAACAAATTCATGTCACTCCTCATTTCCATTTAAGCTTGTTTCAATTCACCCATAATTTTATACTGAGCACAAATTTTATAAAGGTGCTGAAGATTCAATTTTTTTGCATTTCATTCTATTTTACATATAGGAAAATATGAAATGAAATAGACAAAACAACAAAGATTTTATGGTATTATATAAGAGAATACATGAATGTAACGATTATAATGCATTAATGTAAAAGAATGTACGATTGTCTTTATGTATGACACTTGTCATAATATGTTTTATCAAAGAGAAAAATCATGCATGAATGCTTTAACTATACTTAGATGTGACAAGTAATGATGCCATGCATGAGTTAGGATAAAATATAGGTGTTTGTTTGCATATATTATGCAAAATGATATGTAAATGCAAAATATTATACATTTGGAAGCTAACTACATGGTGGAAGAATATGAATAAAGATAAAATAGGTGTATGTTTACATTATACTATGCAAAGTCATACGAGAATGCAAAATAATATACATATAAAAAACTAGCTACATGGAGTTATAAACATGAATAAAGATTATTACAAAGAAGAAAGAGACGAAGTACACTCTTCTTGTATCCTAAAATATGTTGAGAAATCTAGTTATGAGTTTATGGACATTTATATGATAACTTTCATGATCATTTCTATATAATCTTACATATTTTTAAAGTTGAAGTCTCCCTCATAACATAATCCATAATGATACACAATCTACCAAATGTGATATTTTAAGCAAAAGCATCTACATTTGAGGTTTCCGCAATAGTCAAGTAGGTTTAAGATTCTTCATGACAATTGTTTATGATAGACACATATTCGAGTAAAAGATCTCAAATCTCAAGATGTCTGTAATATATAGTGTGGGAAAGGAGTACAATTGAACCAAACCAAACCCAACCTCATAAAACATCAAAGAGATTCCCAAATAGATATAATAATTGATTTCTACTCCAAAATTCAACAATTTAACATATAATCATTAATAAAATAAAATAAACATAAGATGAGCATATACTAAAAATAAAGAAAAAGAAAAAAAATAAATATCTAAAAAAATACATTTTCTACCATTAATTTATTAAACTTAACTTTTTAAAATTTGTCTACATCGTAATCACACTCATAATTACACAATAAAGTCATGACCATATGTTAACTATGCAAAAATCATTAAAAAGAAAGTAATCTTGAGAACTAAATTTACTTTTGAAAGCCAATATATACATTTGTCCTCCAACATAAATATATAATTAAATGTACAAAATTAATATAAAAATTTAAAATATTATTATATTCATTAAATCAAATAAAAATAAAATATTTATTAATTATCACTTTTCAAAAATATATTTAGTAAGATAATAATTTTTTACCAACAAGACTACTATAAAAGGTAACATAGTTATTGAAATAACAATTGAATCTCATCTATAGTTATATATAATAACTAATTTTGCGATTAAATATATTTTTGACCCAAAACTTATGTAGGTAACACTAAGAAAATAATTGGTTGCTCTTTACATTATTGTTTCAGTTTAATTCCTTTTATATCAAAACTTGCTATAAATATAATGATCAAAATTTGGAAAAAAATTATTATTATTACCGATGTAATTTAAGTCACTATGTGTGAATATTTTCCTATAAAAAACGACTAGAAAAAAAAATCTAAACAACCGATTTAATTTAATTTTAATTGATATAATTCACTTTAGCAGTAAATATTTTTGCTTGCTACACAGTTTATAAAAATATATTAAAAATATTAAATAAGTGTGCATTATGATAATTGAACTTTTAACTTATAATGAATCACTAAACCATTAAATAAACTTTTTTATTAGTTTACTTAATGGATGTATATATATATATTTTTAAATTAATTCATTAATAATATATTTATATTTATAATAAAAATTATTCCATTTATAGTTAATAACAATAAAATTATATATATTATATAAGAAAATTTTAAATAATAAAAAGTATTTTTTAAATATTATACATACAGTATATTAAGTAAATTTGTTTTAAGAAAAAACATATAGTAAATTGTAACCCTAGTAGGAAAAACAAAACATACACACACAAAACACTATTCTCTCTCTATATATCTCTCAAACTCTCTCTCGCCTTTCTTTAAATTATTTCCTTCCGTATCTTATTTATCCAAAAAAGTTATCACACTTTAAGTAACTAAGGAGTCATGTATCATTTTTACTAAATTAGAGTAAGTTCACATTTATTTTAAAGATTTCTTATTCCCTTCTTTTCTGTATGATTTATTTATCAATCTTATTAAGAATAATTTGAGAAAAATGTTATTTTCAACTTGATTAAGAGCATTCTAAAATTTGATAATGTTTGGATAACTTGCTTTATTGCTTTAGGTCCCTAGATTTTGGAATGGTTTCCTTGTTTGAATTGGAATTTCCACATAAATAAAGAACCCTTGATTAAAGGATCTGAACTGATGTTGTCACTGATTATGAAGTTTTCTTTTAGGGATGAAAATGATTCTATGTTGTTTGAAAATGCAGAGGTATTAGATTTGGATAGTTTAGTATTTAAACCTAGTTCATGATGTTTGAAAACGTGCTTTTAATAAATTTAAAGTGGATATTAATTGATATATTCAATTGATTTGTGAGGTGTGTAAATGGTACATATTATGTGTGAATGATTGAATTTGTATGAAATTGATGTCATACATTTGGTAATGTATGAGTTGTTATTTGATTATGCGTTGAGTATGAAAAACATATGTTGTAATAGAGATCTTCCAACTTCAATGATGGTCTAAGTCACATAGACTAAGACATCAAGTCGTCAGAAGCTGATGAAGAAGTTCATAGACATTAAGACTCACTATAGACACGGGGTATTGGAGTTTTGAACTTACCTTGATCATTTTCCTTTAGATCCATGTGTGGTATACATTGATCGGATTAAATATTAGTCCTTGGTAGGGACATACTTAATGAGTTTTCCAAAAGGCGATAGGTCCATGTGTAGCCTATATAATTGTTGTATATTGGTATGAGAATGAAATTGAATTATTTTGGTTGCTAATAGATCCACAAGTGGTCTATATGATGGCTATATATTTGTATTGGAATGAAGTAAGATGGTTGTGATTGGTATTTGGATTTTGTATGACTTTGTTTGATTGGAAAGGAAATTGAATTAATTATGAATTCCTATCAACTTGGTTCTTTTTACTTATATTTCCATATGTTAAAATTTGATTTCAATATCTTACCCTTACTTTTCTTGTTATGTTGTGAATTGCAATGACTGCACTATGAATACGAGCAAATATAAATGTCGGTGCATGAGCATATGAAGGACATCAAGCCTTTAATTTGGACTTGTTTTGTAATTAGTTGCATTACATAGTCTTTTGGTTGTGTAAGAAACATTTTGAGTAACATATGCCTTGTATGACGGTTAACACTTGGCTTCTTTCTAAACTAATGTGAATGTAAATAAACTAGAATACTTAGATCTAAAAATCTTATAATAGAGATATCCTCATATACACCTAGATGTATCAGGTCTGTCACTTCCACACCCAACATTGGACACCTCTTGTTGGGCACAATTCACTAGAATTGCTCTAGGCCCTAGTGGCATTCGACGTGACTTTAGTTGTGCTAAGTGCAATTCAACAGGTGCAACGTCGATTTTTTTTTTTGTTGGACACCATTCTGGAGCACTAGACGCAATATAACATTAATTTTTTTTTTCTTTTTTTCACTCTTCATGAATTTTGATCTTGTTTATTTGACCTGTGTGGCTCCTATTCATTTATTAAAAGAAATTAAATAATTAATGGGATGTTTCATAAACAATATATATTAATACTATGTATTTCTTAAATTATAAGACAAATTATTATTCTTGACTTTTATTAATAAAATTTTTTGCTAAGAATTATGTATTATAAATTATGTAAATTTTATTGAAATTACTATATCACTATAAGAAGAAAACTATTTAGAAAACAATTTTTAGCTACCAAATAAAATAGTTGTTAATTGTGATCAAAATAATCACCAAATTAAGTTTTAGTTCTTAAATAACTACAAAATAAAAGTAATGATTGAATCTAGTGACCCATTAAATGAAAATTATTGATATCCAACATTATTTACCACCAAATTTAGAATCTAATGTATAAGTTATTAAAACTTTAGTAGTTAATATTAAATATCAATTAAATACAACAAATTATTTATTTACAAAAATTTATTTATTTTTAAATTAAATGGGTAAACTTATTAAACCCATCAACTTGTAGTGAGAATCTAATAGGTCCTGTTTGAAACTTACTAAAATGAGTTGGATCAGATTAATCCATTTACTAAGTGAGTTAAAATGAATTGATCTAAGATGAAAAACTAACCCATTTTAATAACTCTCAACAAAATAATTAATCATTTAAAGAGAATACAAAGACATAGTCACTATCCTTTCATATATATTTTATAAAATAAGTTAAATGTTGATGATCTCCACTCTTTTATTACATAAGTTAACTTAAATCTTTAAGTTAATTTTTTTAATAGAAAAGAATGACTAAATAAATAAATACACGTGAAAACTAAATTTTAATTTCAAACTTCAGATCACAAATATATTAAAGTATGAAATTATATAAAATTAAGTAATATTATAAAAAATTATATTATATTATAAACTATATAAAATTATATTATATTATATAAATTAAAAAATTAAAAAAATTCAATATATATATATATATGTTATAAAATTATATATTTCTATTGTTTAATCAATAAAAGTTCTTTAAAAAATATTATTTAATAAGTTGATATATAAAGAGAGGAAGTTATTGAAATTTTAGAGGGATATAAAATTATATTAGATTATAAACTGTATAAAATTATATTAAATTTTATAAATTAAGTTATATAAAATACAAAATTATTAAATTAATATATATATATATATATATATAATAAAATTTTATAAAATTATAAATTTCTATAATTTTAAAAATAAATTATTTAAAATATATTCTTTATATAATTTAAATAATAAAATTATTTATAATTTATTATTTAATAAACTAATTTATAATTGATCATGAAGATAGATGAGTCTTTGAAATTTTGGAAGAAAACCAACATTGGCTAAAGATCTTCCCACCTTGAAAGCTTTCTTTTATATAATATAATATTTATTGATCAAGAAGACTTTATACATGAATATAATTATTAAATAGATTAATATATTATTAGAGTATATGTATATCTATGTTATGTCTGAATAAAATTATTAAATAAAGTAATACAGGTTGTTAACAAACCATAATATTAAATTTTTCTTTCCCTTAAATTCATACTTTTTTTTAAAAGGCTACTTAACCTTAATCTCAAAGTAAATATTTTTCGTCAACATTATACTGGATATAAATTTGTTTACTATGTTAAATTTTTTTTAAGCTTTTAAAATTAGATTGGTCAAATAGGATAGAGTAATAGTTGAAAAATTAATGATTTAATTGTAGCTAAACTATTAGTAAAAATTACATAATATCATTATAATTTTAATATATTAAATTAAAACAATGTAACTTCAAAATTTGTAAGTTTAAATATGAAATCAAATTAGATATGTGGTAATATTTAAGTTTAACTATATAATAATATATTTTAGTAACGACAGTTTTTTTTTTTTTTAACAGCAATTTTAGTAACTACCTTTAGAAATTATATATATATATATATATATATATATATATATATATATAATTATCAGTTATCATAATATTAAAATCAATTAGCTCGAATAATCGGGATACTAGGATTTTAAATTTAAAATAAAAAAGAAATTCTTTTTCCACAAACCAAATATACCGTATCTGTCTAATTTAAAATCAGATTTACAGAAAATTTTTTATAAGACTAAGTTTCAAAATAAAATAGTATTTAAATCAAAATCATATTAAGAATTAAAACTTTAATTTATTAGAACAAACATTAAAATCAATTTTGTGAGTCATCCTCCATAACTATACCACTAAACACACACTCATAATTTCGTCAAAGGATTATACAATAGATTATGTAAGATGAAATGAATTTCGTCAACCACACAATATGTTTGCATTAAGCAAAATTCAAATCAAACCGTAGATATCTAACCCGCATCTTATGTGATCCATCCTTTATATATACTCTTAATTTAGTTTATTGTTAGAGAAAAGTCCATCATATCCTATTTGTTTTTATTGGGCTTTTGAAATAAAAAAAATTAAATAATAAATCTTTTGTATGTAAGACACAAGGATTATATAACGTCGTGTAACATGAAATGTGTTTCTAAGTGTCAGACAATATGTTTGTGTTTCGTTGGATAAGATAAATCCACATCAGACTATATGCATCCATATTGTAGTGCAAGATAACGATTATAATTTATGAATTATGTTATATAGAATGTTCTCATCTTCATGTCCACCAAGAAGATCTCACAAAGCCCATATTAGTATCAATAATTTATTCTAAGACATGCTAAAGCTGCTTCACATCAATGCACATCCTAAAGTGTCTCATAAATCCTAAAATGTCTCATGAAACTCTAGAATGACTATTTACCTCATATGATCCTACGCTCTTTTCTCAGTGTGGTTAAAAACCCTCTAACCAAGGTTTGATATGTCATGTCGATTATGATAGTGTTGCTTGAAAGAAGGATTGGCAATTAATATTGCATGAGGCACACTTAATGCATCCCTATGTTCATGAGTGAACTAACCAAGCAATAAAAGTGAAGATGTTAAAGGGACAAAAAAGGATTCGCAATAGCTCTTATCTCAACTCAATTCATAAATAAATTCCTTTCAAGTTGAAGAAGTTGAAGTCAGAGAGAACACTGGTGGAAAACAACGTCCTAGATCTTCATGGAACACAATTTGTGTTCAAACAATAAACTATTAGAGTGATTAAACTTTGTATTTTTTGTAAGATGCTATCTCTCTATCTAGTAAGCAAAAATTGTGTGATCTCTTATATCACTTCCATCCCCTTTTCAAAATCCTTAGTCAGAAGTGGTTGCGTTCTAAAATAATACTCAGTGTCTTAGTCAAGAGTGATTGTGTTTCAAATAATACTTAGTATCTTAGCAAAGAGTGGTTGGATTTCAAATAATGTTCAATGTCTTAGGTAAGAGTGGTTGCATTTCAAATAATAGTCAGTGAGTTAGCCAAGAATGACTGCATTCCAAATAGTACTTAGAATTTTAGTTAAGAGTGATTGTAGATCAACCACTAAAAGAAATATTAAAGTGAACATAAATTATGAAATTTGAATGTGAAAGATATAGTGGAAATCCATTATTCCATTTTTTTATCTTGAACAAAATTTTCAATCTCCTTTTTAGTTCAATATTGTCAATATCGATAATCATAAGAAACATGGCAAAGATAAATAAATTAAAATAGTAAAAGACAAAACCAATGTATTAAATCTAGTGCAAACAAAATGTGTTATTGTGCAGATCTTTATTTTAAAATTAGTGTTGCAAAAAAATGTAAAAACAAGTAAATTCAGTGTTCTATCTTGAATCATAAATCAAATTCTATCTTTCTCAAATATCAAATTTTATCTCTATCAAAAGTTAAATTCTATCTCTATAAAAACTCAAATTTTATTTTTATTCAAAATCAAATTCTCTATAAAGTTAGTGCTCACAAGGGTTTACTTCACAATGGTGAAGAATTACACAATGGTTTCACACAACTCAAGACCCTATATGCTCTCAATAACAATTTGACAATAGACACTCAATAGTAGATACTCTAATTCTTTAATGTATTGTATGATGTTTTTCTGTTTTTGCTTCTTGTTCTTCAACTTAAAATTACTCATCTATATGTAGCTTTTTAGAAACTAGCCGTTGGGATGCTTGAACAGAGCAATGTTGACTTTCTAATATATGGAGCTCAAACTGGAAATATTTCTCTAATTTTTTATAATACATTAAACTTGATTAATTTTGTATTGAAAATAATTTAAAATAACATAGAGAAATTATATTTGAGATACTCATCAATAATTTGAATAGTTTCTATTATGAACAATTTTTAACATCATGCTATAAAATCAATTAATCACATTAATAACATAAAAGTAAATAGTAACAAAAATTATCTCTTCATGGACCATGTGTCTGCTGCTTTAATAATAATCTTAACTGCACAATATATATAAATCATCAAATATAAATATATACTTGAGTTTTGTTATCATTAAAACTTTACCAAGCGATTTGATCATCTAAAGGAATTTTAGACCGTCTAATATTTAATACAAATTCTGAACTCTATCAAAAATTAAATTCTATATTTATCAAAAATTAATTTCTATCTTTATCAAAAATCAAATTTTATCTTTCCATTAAAATTTAACTTTAGGTTTATCTCTGAATAATATTTATTTTCAAAAATTCATTTTCTCACAAGTAATCAATTTAATTAAAAATTGATGTGTTATTTATGACATGTTACTTCAACTTTGACCATCTAATTTGACTTTAATGGTCTACTTTGACTTTGACATTCTAATCCTACACACATTATTTAATTTTTTCTATAAACATTATTAAAACAAATAATCAAAATATAAACTTGATTTTGTTACCATCAAAACATAACATCAGAAACCATGTAATTAATGAGATCGTCTAATGTATGAAACCAATAAGACTGTCTAATGACTCAACAATATTACATTTAGCTCTCAATAGCACATGCTTTATGTCATCCTAGCATCAATAACATTGGCCCGCTTATGGTATGTATCAAGTGTTAGTCTCTAATAGGATGTGTTTATCATAGTTAGAGTTTTCTAGAAGACGTCTCATATTTAGTCTCGAAATTTTGTGTGGTTAAATATGAGTTCATTTGCATTATATACATGATCTTAATATGTGCATGACGAATGAAGTATGGTGAATATGATTTGATGATGATAACATGTATATAATTATGTTGTTTTTATTAATTCACCCTTACTTGTTGTTTTATGTTACTACTATGATCGTACTTAGTATGAGAGCAAACTTTTCTGTAAATTGAGTCTAAAGTGAGCAGGCTTCTAAAGGTTGATAGTGTAGAAATGTTTATACACTACACACATAAATAGTTATATAAGTGAGTTGAAAGTTGGTGAACTTTGAATATCTCTGTTTATTAATGACTCAACTCACAACTTTGTTCAATTCACATCAATATCATCATATTTCATTAAAACAACTATATTCTCACTAATTATCAATTTCAAGCATGAAGGAGAAACATTAAAACATATACATAAATAGGTTAAATTAAATTAGAACTATAAATTTCAAAGTTACATAAAAAAATATAAGAAAATTGTAAAATTTCAATTTTCTATTTTTTTAAATCCTCGTAGCAAAACTTATTTTACCAACACCTCAAAAATTCTTGGATAATTTCAGATCTGCTAAGCGAATTATGTAGAAAAAATACATTTATGCAAAATCCTAAACTGAAGAAGCGCTTCAACTTTGCAATCTAAATGTTCTATCAAGTCACTGCACATCCATACACTAAATTTAACTATATCAATTAGCATGTAAAAACATAATTTCATCTGACTATCCCAAACCCCACTAACCATATTCATTCACATTCATTACAATATTTATCACTTTAGGCAACACTTTTGTTGGTCACAGACAAATAAATGTGGCCTAAAAGTGGAAAAGCTACAGTTTTATAGGCCACACTTTTCGAACTGTGGATATTTTAAGCCACGATTTTCTTTTGTACTCTATTAAGAAAAAATAGACCACATTAAAAAATGTGGTCTAAAATAAATAAAAAATATGGTCTATATGAATTATAGTATAAACCATCAATTTTGAATGTAGTCAGTTACTCACTTTCATACAACCAAAAGATTAAAGGTAAAATATAGGCTTTCTGCTCATACAAACAAAAAATTAAAGGTAAAATTAGGCTTTTCGCTCGTACAAACAAAAGATTAAAACTAAAATTAGGCTTTCCGCTGCCAGATCCTCAGTCATCTCACACTCGCGACCCAAATTCTCGACTCATCCACTACCTCACTCTCTCAACATTTTCATCTCATCTCCGTCACTCTTTGGTCGAACATCGTCTCCTCGTTGTCGTTGTCTCTCATCTGGTGTCTTTTTCCTGCAGTTATCATCGCGCTCTCCATTGTCTCTGATGTGTCTCTCAATATCGATCCATCTCACTTTTTTTTCATCTCTCACTCCTTATCTTGCTCTTTTAACTTGTTTCTCACTAGTGTCATTGTCTATCTCAGTCGCTCTCGTTTGTCATTTCAGTGCTCGCTTTCCGTTGTCTTATACCCACAAATATTTTGTTTTTTCATCAATCTAGTTTGGAGTTTTTATTATTCATATTTTTTAAATTTGGTTTTATTATATGATTTCAAGACTTATTATTTCTTTGCATAATTTAGGATTTTTGTGTCTTTGATCAAAATTTGAATACATCCCTGGTATTAAACATTCAAATTTTCCTTTCTTAAGTATACTTAAATTCCATGTATACCTAAGTCACCAATTCAACATTTATAATACAAATAAAATATAAATTTCACATTTCTCACAAACTTCAAACATCATATATCAATGCATCGTTTGAAAGAAAATACACAAAGTAAGATTTTTATATAGGATTTCAACATTCTAGTATCATGCATTTACAATTTATCAGCAAATGGACATGAATATCCATCATATATTATAAATATAAAAACCAACTTAGTCTAGCTAATTTGATAAAATTCTGACTTCTGCCATCTATACTCCTATGCTTCTAAAAAATAATTATAGTTTAACAAAGTTATGAAAAACTTAATTTGCTCTGAAAAATATTAATTCAAAAACCAAATGGATCATAAAGACAAACTAGCATACATGAATTTATTTAACTGATATCTTACATCCAAGAAAAAAAATTCACACGTGTAAACGTTTATTAAAAAAAAAACAAATTGAAGTGTAAGGAAAAAGAAAACTTATTTAAAACAAAAATTTGATGATTGAATATATTGAACTCTGTTGACTCCTAAATTGTACATTTGAAGAAAAGATGATAGGAGGTTTTAAAATCTTAAAAAGAAGGTAAATATAATATGAAAATAATTAGAGAAATTATGATATTTGGTAAATAAATTATTAAATAGTTAAAATTGTATTTTATATGTTAATCATAACTTAAAATTTTAACCTTCTTTCTCTTAAAATCATCCTACTAATAATAAAAAGATAGATTTTACATAATTAATATTTAATTTCATATAACTAAAATTCACGATAGTCCAATATTGTAGAATATAAAATTATATTATAATAAAATTCACGACAAACTAATATAAATATTTGAATCATATTTTTGAATTTATATCAAATAATATAAATTGTTATATAACATTATTTTTAACTATTAACGTTTATCTAAAAATTATTCATGATTAATTTTAAACATAGATGGTTAAATATGTTAAATAACAAATTTATTTGATTTTACAGTTTCTATTGTTTTTTTTTACTGATTATAAAAATAATTCGAAAATACAATTTCAAAAGATAAATTAGAAAATAATATTAAAAATGTTTGTAATGAATAATAGTTCATTATAAAAAGTGAGTATTGTAATTTATACTAATATTTTAAAAAATTGTCAAAAACATTAATAATTGGTAAATTCAAATAAAGTCTCCGTAACTTGTAACGGATATATATTGGATGAAAAACACAATTCCCAAGGTACCACGCTATTTGTGTTGTTGGGTGGGACCATTCAGCTATAATTGTGCACACCTAACAAGCTTACTACAACATGTTTTGACGAGAAGTTGTTGACTGTTAGTCGTATTTCTTTTCATTCCATTTTTATTCTTAGTTTTATGCATTTAGTTGAAAAGATGGAAATATAAAAACAATTAAAAAAAAACATTTCATTATTTGATAAAGTAGAAATGGGTGAGAATAAAAGAGAAAATGTCTTATATTTATATTATTTGATTGATTTGATATAAAATATAAAAATAGGAAAATATAAAATATAATGAGTAACTTTATTTTCTTTTTATTTATGCCAAGTTTTTTTTTTACCAAACTTTTAACATTCCCAATCTCTCTTTTGCTTTTACATTTTTTTTTCTTTCGTGTTTCACAAATTCTTTTTTTTCTTAGTTTTATAGCTTGGATTTAAAGTTGATTTTGAGGGAAAAAATTTTTAAATTTTTATAAAAAATTAAGATAAATAATGTTGTTGAGAAAATGATTTGATTACAAATTTTAATTTCTACTTAAGAATTGTGTTTTGTTTGGAAATTGCTTGAATATTAAAATTGAATGTTATTTGAGTTTGAATAATTTTTTTATATATTAGTTTATTTATGAATTTGATATATATATATATATATATATATATATATATATATATATATATATATATATTTATTTATTGAGTTTGAATGATCATGGTTGAATTGAATTTGAAATGAGGAAAAAATGATGTTTGAGTAAATTTTAGATTGTATTCATCATTTTGAATGTGTTTAAGAGTTCTATTTATTAAATTAGTTTTGGATAAAACTTTGAAAAAAAAAATTGTTTTCTTGCATGAGGTTAATTTATGATATTTTCGCTTAATCGAAAATTTTTTGTTCAAGTGAAAATAGAAAAAAAAATATAATAAAAATCTAAGTCTTGCTTTCGGCCCCATTTTCTCAAGCGAAAATAGTACCACAACTCACCCTTTTGGTCAAATTTTTGCTCAAAAGAGAGAAAATTTTTATTCAAACAAGCCAATGTTATTTCAAGCTAAATTATTTTCGCTCAAGTTAAAAAAAATAAAACAATTTTTTTTTTCTTTTCTTATCTCTTTAATGGATTGTGCATTAATGCTTATTATAAATGTAAAATAAATATTAATTTGTATATTTAATTTATATGTGATTTTGTTTAAATGATGTGTGTTGTGTGAAAATGTTGAGAATGATGAGAATTATATGAATTTTGAGTCACAGGGTGATATTGAACCATTGCTTGTTTTATGTATTAAGTATTGACATATATGTTGTAACATAGATCCCCTTGCTTCACTGATAGAAGCTAAGAGGGGGAGTTCTTACACATTGGAACATATTATAGAAGTAACAAACTTACAATGATTCATTATTCTTAGGTTTGCTTGTAAATCTAGTATTATTTGGATCAGATGTTAGGCTCTAGTAGGTGTACTTAATACGAGTCTTCTAGAAGACGTCTATCGATATTTCATATGTTGAATATCTTTTAATGTATAAATCCACGTGTGGTCAATATAGTATTTGTATGCTTGTGTTTTATTGAAATTGGATTGTTTATGGAATAATAATTAGATTGTTTCCTTTGTTAGAGATCTCACAGTCATCTCATAGTTTTAAGTAGGTGCAAACCTCACCTTACAAGTCAATTTTATAAGGTTAAGTTAGGCTTAAAGTTCACTTCTTCAAATGGTATCAAAGCCATTTAGAGTCTATTCTATCAAGGTTTGTTGGACCTATCATGTCACTTGATTTCAGGCCGTTATCAAACTATCCCACACACGAGTTGAGGAGTCTCAGCATGAGGAGGGTGTGTTGGAGGTCTTACATCAACTAGGGATAAGGTTATTTCAAAGTTTACAAGTGAATGCAAAACTCACCTTGTAAGTCAATTTTGTAAATTTAAGTTATATTTGATGTCCTCTTCTTAATATCGTTATATACATATTTATTTATTTTATGTTAGAAATTCGCTTCAATAGTTTGTCGTTGTATGTTTTGTTTATGTGGTGATATACTATGACAATATTATGTACACGAGTAGATATAAGTAAAAATATAAGAGTAGTGTAATATCTTAGAAAATAGCTTTAGAATAAAAACATATTAGAACCTAAAATTTAGCTTTAGAATAAGATGACACCTAAATATTTTTTGTAGAGAAAAGTTTAAATTAATAGAAAATCAGTTATTCAGATTCATTTTTATAAACCACCAACAGGCGAGGGGTATTTTCGTCCGGGCGAAATTGGTCTAGCTCAAGCTAAAAAAAAATAATTTTTTTTTGGCTTTTTGTTTTCGATTATTTAAGGTTTTTGGAATGTAATGTATGTATTTAATAAAATAGAATAATTGATAATTTAAGTTTAATTATATTGATGGTTTAATGACTTCTTTAGATGTTGAGATTGAAGTGAAGATTGAGATTTAAAAGTGAATGAATGCATGAGTAGAGATTTATATTGTGATGTGATATTGTTAAAAGTGTTGATAAAGTTGGTCAAAGCCTAGGCATAGTGTTTCAGGAAAGAAAACACCTGTGTCTTGGTTAATTAGGAAGTGCATTGTCTAAGGATCTGATCAATAACGATTGATACCATGACTCTACTAGTAATAGGAATCAAGTAGATGATCATTACTAGGTGGTGAGAGTCGAAGGAGGTCTAAACTGGGTGACTGTAGCCTGAAACATACCTGGTCAGAAAAGTCTCAGAGGGACTAACCCTGTCATACATGATTGACGATTCATTTATGTAGAGGTTGTGTGGATTCACAGCGTGGAGATGTATAACAGGTGCATATCTCGGGGTCTATTCAATACACGAATCTTCCAAAAGTAGAGTCATGTTTGTAGTGTGTTAGATTCTTATATTGTGATGATACATGAAATTGAATGTTTTTTATTTGTTAAAATTTGGTTAGCTTACCCTTTGTTTTTGGTTGTACTGTGTTTGATTTTCTATTTGTGATGATCGTGTCTTGTATGCGATATTGTAAATATGTTTTGAAAGTTCATATTAGCATTATTATGTAATCTTAATGCATGTTAATAATGAAGTACTGTAAGATATACATGATGTTAATACTTTAATTGCCTTAATAGAAGCTTTAATTTTTGTGAGGTGTTACACAAAGTCCTAAACTCACTAAAATTTGTGAAAAATAAAGTTATATAAAATAACTTCCACCTAATTTCCTTTTTTAATTTAAAAAGAAAACATTTTTTTTTTCTTTTTCTTTTTGTTTTTGGACCACAAAAAGAAAACAGTTGTTCTTAAAACAGAAATTAAATGCGCTTAATACAAAACTGACTGGCCACTCACATGATAACCACATTTTGTACAGAAATAAGTGGCACTTAATTTATCAAAAAAAAAAAATTAACTACAATATACAGTAGTTTTATTTATTACAATAATATATAATTGCAATTTGTTATATATGATAAATTTGTTAATTTTTATAATAACTAAATTATATATGTAATGCATTAAGATATTTAAATGATTTTAAAACATAATATAATCTACTTTAAACTTATTCCAAATGATTTATTTATATTGAAATACTTTAAACTTTCAGTATATAATCCACTTTCTCTAAACTTATTGTAAATGATTTATTTATATTGAAATATAGAAGTCATGTAACACTTTTAAAATTTAATTAGAATACATTCACAATGTAAATGCTTTATTATTATTATTATTATTATTATTATTATTATTACTTAAATACATATTTCTATATAAATAAAAAATGCAATATTTTGATAATTATACTTTACATTATTTCTAATTATTTATAATATAAAATTTTGTAATGTATTAATTTTAGTTCATGATTTTAATAAACACCTGTTGATATAATCTTTTACCCAATTAACTAGTGAAAAATATTTTTAATTTAAATTTTACAATAATTATTATAGGAAATAATAAATTTATTATACATAATAATTTGTAATTAAAAATAAATAAAAAATTAAATTTAATTAAGTTTTTGTAACAGTCCAAAAATTTTATAGAATTTCTTGTTCAACTATAATAGAAAACATTGTGGGTAAATGAAATATAATTTTAGCAAAACAATTAATAAAGAAAAAGGAAAAAAAAACAAAGAAAAGGAAGAAAAAAAATTAGCTTAAGCGAAAATTTTTAATTTGAGCTAAAATTCTTTCACTTGAGCGAGAATAAATCTCAGTTAAGCGAAATTCCTTTTGTTTAAGTGAAAATTAACTTGAGAACACTTGTTTTTTTTTTCAAAGAGCTTTGTATCTTGCTTAGACGGGATTTGCAGAGTAAATTTTTTTGCATAATTCGCTTGAGCGAGATTCCTCCACTTAAGCGAAAGTATCAAAAAGTAATTTCTCAAAAACTAACTTTTAACTATGTCCAAGTATTAACCTGCATTCATGGTTCAAAGTACTACATAAAGTCTCCATATACATCAAATTTATGTACAATTATATACATGACAAAAGAAAGACAAACTTAAGGTCATAAAGCCTTTAAATACATCAAATATATACAAATGTATACAAGGCAAAAGAAAAACCAAATTAAGAATATATACTCCTTAAGGTGCTTCAAAACCTGCATCTGCATTTGCTCTTGTACATAGTATAACCATCGCATCACAATTCACAATACAACAAGACAAACAAGGATAAGCTAATGAAATAATGTTTTCAACTTGAAAAAGTAAAAGGAAATGAAGTGAATAGATTTAAGAATTTAAATAACAACTCTCAAGTCAAATAGAAATAAGTCTATCACCCAATCACAGTATTTTATACTTTATTCCAAGCCTATTGAATTTACAACGACTCATTTGCAATCACCATACCTTGATTTCTTTTCAATCCCCAGTATACTGATTTCATTTCAATCAAAATGATTTCATATGGATTCATCATTCAATCATAATGATAATTATATCATTTTAACCATTCTAAAGCTTATAGGTGCATATGTAACCATGGTATATTGATTTCCTTTCAACCTTCAGTACATTGGTTTCATTTTAACCAAAATGATTACATATGAGCTTATAACTCAATCATCACATATAACATATCAATTCAATCATAACATATAGATGCATATGTAATTATGGTACTTGATTTTTTTTTTCAACCCAGAGTACACTGGTTTCATTTCAACTAAAATGATTACATGAGTCTATAACTCATTCATCACACATAACATATCAATTTAATTTAATTATACTAAAACCTATAGATGCATACGTAACCATGGTACCTTGATTTCCTTTTAACCCCCAATACACATTCAACAAAAATAATTACATATAAATCTGTAAATTATGACACACACATATCATTTCAATTTTATCATACACAACCATATCAATCCAACAATTAACAATGTTCAGAAATATTATAATTCATACTAGATACATAATTAACCAATTTTATCACAAAACATTTTGTAATAGAAATTAAAACTTAGAACCAAAATTCGTCATAGTCAAAGCTTTTAACCTAAGTTACTATTGAAAGCCTTAAAACTATATTTCCTGATGTGCGACCACAATTTCCTAATTAATTCTTCCAATCAAACAATGACATAAATATAAACTTTAAATATTTAAAACAATTCATACAAATAATATCAAATTTCAATATAATTTTAATTGAATTGAGAGAAATACTTTTCTCAACTATTCTTACTAAGATTGATGAGAAAAACTTAAAAAATAAAAATAAAAATAAATGATTCTCATAATAGATAGAAACTTACGCTAAACCCTACAAACCAAATGAATAACTTGATTCATAAGTTAAAAGAGAGACAAAAGTAACAGTAGTATAGCAAAATTAAATTATAAATTATTGAACTAAAAGTTAAAATATGTAATTTAATAAAACAAAATTTTTAACTCAATAAAAAACTATTACAATGTAATTAAAACTTAATTAAATCAAATAATTATACGGAATGACTTATGTACTGATGCCACAGAAACACACGTTTCCCCTATGCCTTTTCCTGAAAATGAGGAGCTTTGTCTGTTAGATTTATGAAAAAGGTTGCACGACCTTTTCAAAGGCATTTTAGCAAAGGGATAAAAATTCTTTATCATAATATGAATAATTTATTCATTGATAAAATTTAAAAATAGTAAAATATTCTCATTTGATAAGTTTTAAATTAATAAAATAAAATTACAGATTAATAGAATTTTTATTTTTATATTTGGTTTTTAAATTTTAATGTCTCTTGATTTAAAAAAATATATCTTTTTCCCTCCAAAACTATACTTCTAAACATATTTTTAGAGTGTATTTAGGAGTAAAGTTTTAGAAAATAAAATGGAAAAAGGTTTTTTTAATAAATATTCCATATTTTAATCATGTTTAGAATAAAAGGCACGAGATAATAAAATAACATAAACTTACTATCTTAAAAAAAAATCATAAAGATTATATAACTCAATTCCAAAATTTTACTACTCTTCGATGGTAACTTAGGTTTAGTATACGTCAGATAAAAGGTGTAAAAACCTAATTCTTTCCAAAATTATAAAAAACAAAGACATTATTATTTAAGTGCAAACATAAAGCATACCACACATTCATATACACTATTTTCAGCGGGTCCTAATATACAATGAAGTGCATATTTACTGTAAAGGTACAGTAAAATTATTTTTATAAAATTAATTTTAAACTAATATAGGTATACTGAAATTCATTTTCACTATAAGTTTTACGTTAAAATGTGTCTTATATATAACATATAAATTAATTCCAAATAATAATAACACAGGCATGTAAATTGTTTGAAATAACATTCAAATAGGTGGTGGAATGGTTCGGATTAACCAAATTAAAATTTGTTTAAATAACTGATTTTTGTATCAAGCTCAATTGAAATGAATTATTATTGAATATCCACCCATATAACCTTTATCTAATTCATCAAAGTCAAGGCAGAACCACCTCAGGGGACCTCTCAAAATTTTAAAGTTTCTATTTTAGTTACTTTGTTTGGTCCCCTTGTGCATGAGCTTGAATGGAAAACCTCAAACTTGTGATTCAAGCTTCCAATGTTAGAACTTGGAAGTTGGAACAACACCATCAATCCAACTACTCAAAAAGTCCATATAAATCACTACAATTCACACCCACACATACTCTCAATCAAATTTCATTACGTGAAATCACTCATTATATCGACCATCTAAAAGAATTTTTGTTGAATTACATCATCCGAAGAATTAAATCTTAACAAAGATATTAATTTTAAAAATTTCATATTGATTAAAGATATAGCTATATTATAATATGTAATTATGTATAAATCTCACTTTATTAAATTACTTTTGTGATATTAATATAAATTTCAAGTTTATTTTTTAAGATAATACTAAAGATTATTCTAACTAGATTTGTTAAGTCTATTATATCATTCGTTATTTAACTTTTTTTATTCATATTTGAGATGTGTAGTGCTCATGGTAATAAAACGTGTTAGAAATCTCATATTAACTAAAATCTCACATTACTAAACCAGTTTTATAAAATAAAATTAAATTTAAAGTTTATTTTTTAATAATCAATAATTTCATTTGCTTTTTTAAATTCAAGATTTGAGTATTATATACAATTTCAAATTTAGGGTTAAAAACTTAATTCTAATTATATCCCATTTCGAATTTAGAATTAAAGACTTAATCCCCATCACATAAAATTTAGACTATTAATAAAAAAATATTAGTGTAACTATTTGATACATGTGTTTATTAACTAAAGATAACAGTTTTGATTTCTAAATGGCAAAGGAAAATAATATAAAAAAGGCATAAGAAGTGCATAGCCTATATACAAAAAAGAAAAAGAAAGTAACTAGAAAGTATTAAAAGCTGGGAGAAATCAAATAAATAGCATTTTATCTTTAAATGAGTTTATTTATTGAAAGATAGTAGTTTGATGTGAAATATGAAACTCAAACAAATAAGAAACCTCATAAACCTCCTAATTACACAAAAATTAAGATTGAAACTCAATTATAGTAATTGATCAATGAATTATCGGAGAACCAATTGGTTGTTTATTGGATTGAATAAATCAACACACAGTAATTATTTTAAGATTTAAATTAAAGATAGTATATATAATTTAGTTATAGAAGTGTTAGATATAGTTCATGTTTTTAGTGCAGTAATCCAATTACATGATTGTATCAGTTATGAGTTCATTTTCCGGTTGAACTATTTGAAATGGACAATTCAGTTTGTGTTTTAAAACATTGCTTACACCCTTTAAGCATGTCCAGAGGGCAAAATTGACTACTTTTTATTCTTCCAAATTATCATATATATATGTGTGTGGATTAATTAATAAATGATAATTTGATTTAGATTATATATGTTGAGCTTGAATCTATTTAATATCTAAGGTAGAGTATATATGTTTTTAGTTGGATAGTGTGAATAGGAAATGGTATTAGGTTTAAAAGGGTGGAGCTAAGAAAATAAAAACAAGAAAAGAAAAGCGAGTGAGGTTAGGAAGCAAGGGGTGCCACTAGGAATGTTTGAGTTCTATTCCTTGTCGAAACCAAAAACATAAAAACTTCCCTTCCTCCTTATCCTCTCGGCTCACACCATTCCTCCTCTCCTTTAATATATTCTCTTCCTCCTTTCGTGATATACGTGTGTAGACTATTAAAGGGAAAGTTTAGAATATCTATAAAGGTCCTTTGTGTTAGACAAGTTCCTCCTCTTTTTCCATTTTTTTCTCTTCTTTTTAGCTTGCAAGGTTTGGAAAAAAATAAAGCTTGTGTATTTGATTTTGTAGAATATTTGATTTATAATATTTTCATTTTAAAGGGATAATGAAGTTTCTATATGTTTTTAGCTTCCCAATTTTTAATATGTAATTTCTTAGAAAATAAAGAACTTGATATAGATGTTAGTATTGTACTATCTTATATGTGGAGGTGTTGAGATACCCTGGCTCCTGAATAACAGTTTTTCTAAGAATTCTATAATCAAGATTACTGTTAATCACGATTATCAGACATCACGTAGTAGTTAATTCACTAACCATGATTGAAAAGATAATTTGGTCGACTAGGACCTTCTCTCTCCTATATACAAGTAGGGATCCAAAATGATGAATATAAATAGGTAAACATTCTAAGGTAAAACATAATGAAACTTTGACTATCGTTATACATTATATTCATTCGGACCGAAAACTAACTTGAGCGTCGGAGTGTAATTGCAGGTATTCTTGCCGAGATCGAGAACCTAGAGCTAAAGAATGAAGATTAAGAATCTAACTCACATCGGCGTGGGAGCTCGATGAACCCTTTTGGAGGAATGCTCGGAGAAAGACTTGTTGCATTGCCAATGTGCCAACTTGTTCCAGTCCTTTTCCTTCTGGATCTTCTTGAGGTTGCTTATGGGGAGTAAGTCAGCGGTCAAAATTGCTTGTACTGGCATAACACTCTTGACAACTTCCTTAGGTTTTTCATTTCACCTACCACTTCAGCCTTAGTTTCTTAAAATAGGCCTTGACATCCTCAGGATTTGTAACCACCATAATCTTTGTATAAAGAACAACTTAGTAAGCAATAGAAAATACAAATCAATACTAAGATAAAGAAGAACATACCATCAATGTTGCAAAGGCGGTTCAAGGACAAGTTTGCCCCGAGAAATTGTTAGATAGGGATATTTTGTGGCAGTTGATCATAATGGTAAGAATAGCCAAGTCTTCATCAATCATCAACGACCTCAGTCAAGCATGGTAACAAATAGGATTCTTGGTCCAATAAAAGGGGAACTTGGGAACATTACCATCAAAGAAGTATTAGCATCCCTTCTCCTAGATAATGACCCTAAAAAACCCCTTTGAAGTTCTCATAGGACGATATGAGGGAGTCAACATGCACTTTCTCGACTAACCAATCAATGACAACCACTGTGCCTAGTCTTCAGGCCTAGTACTATAATAATGAAGAAAAATTCAAGGTGTCGGCCTCAAAATTAGTGGGACGTATAAAACTCAAGGCACCCTCATTGAAAAATAGTCTAAGGGAAATGAGATGTGTATATCCATTATTAAGCAAGAATAAAATAGAAAAAAATCTTCGGATGAATCTTCTTGTCTATGACAGGTAGTATCAACATATTTACATTTACACAAAGAAATTATGCCATCTGGCACACTATTCTCTAATATGTCAATGATGGCAGCAAAAGACTAAAAGCATGGAGGACCAGCGATACTCGAAAAAATACTCCATAACTCACCTATCTACCCAATCATAATTGGTTACGAGTTCATTTTCGCTGGACCCCTCAACCTCGACACCAGAATCCATTCGAAGCAAGACTATCTCAGCACTGCACTCACCTATATTACCTATACTCACTCGAGAAGTCTCATTCATCTTACGAGAGTCACTTGAACTTGAACTAGACAAATTAATAAAATAATCAGGCACCCTTGCCGACACCCCAAAATCAACTGAAAAGGGGATACTATCAAAGGAGAGAGACATTTTTATCTGTCAGATGTTTCTTCAATCAACACACTCTAACGAAAAAGGTGGAGAATGATGTGAATCTAAAACCCGTGGGCCACCCAATTTATAGGAACCAAGAGAGAGGAAAATGAAGCGACACAATACTCCCCAACTGTCAGATCGTCTCATGATCAACGGTTACGATCACATGACACTTCAAATCCTCTGATAATGCAAAATCCCATATCTTATAGACTTTTCACACGTTGTACATGCTCAAGCATGGAGGCCAATATATTGTACAAGTCTGACATGTCAACATCACAAAGAAATGGAATTTTCTTTTAAGACTAGGGTATAGTGTACTGTTTGATTTGCCTAGGTATACTTATCTCGACCCCTCAACAACAGTTTTGTTAAGTACTCTACAACCAAGATTTGAGCCTAATCATGATTACCAGACATTACATATTAATGAATTCACCAACCATGATTAAAAAGGTAATTCAGCCTACTCTCTTCGTTTGTATAGGTAGGGACCCAACATGACGAGTATACATAAATAAACACCCTAAGATAAAAGGTAATGAAACTTTATTTATCATTATACACTATATCCATTCATATCAATAATTGACTTGAGTATTAAAGTATAATTGTGGGTATCTTTACTAAGACTAAAAATCTAGAGAAAAGACTGAGACGAAGAACTATGAAAAAAAACCATGAAGAATAGACAAAAAGAATTATACAATTTTACATAAACAAGTATGATCTAATTTCATTTTAGGTTGAAAAGATCATGTAACACAAACCCAATGCATATGTATGAATACTTTGGCATAAAAGTTGTTTTGAAAATTTATCTTTTAATGTTATATCTCTCTTT
>Ga0209489_103070_pt1 | contig 33034 bp, 13 predicted proteins | sample SiratrowhiteBW_FD_187527 | JGI IMG/M metagenome (GOLD analysis project Ga0209489, IMG submission 187527) | Root nodule microbial communities of legume samples collected from California, USA - Siratro white BW (SPAdes) (version 2) | ecosystem: Host-associated > Plants > Roots > Nodule | place...
AAAAAAAAAAAAAAGAAAAAAAAAAAAAAAAAAAAAAAAAAAACTTACTTTACATAAATGTAGTTATTTCAACAATTTATTGATTTTAGTAAAATAGTTTAACCAAAATTGACCTAAGAAAAAATAACACACATAATTTTGAAAATATAAAAAAATAATTTTTTACATTTTAGACTGTTTGAAATTATCTCATTTTAAATTATCTGATTAGTTTCTCGAAAATCTAGAATTTTTTTTTTTAATTTCTTACCTAAACATAGCATTTGTTACAAATTATTTCTATTTTTTTATAAAATGAGCTTGGATACTGCATATTGTTCTGTTACTGAAGGGTTGCTCCAATACGAAACTACAATTGAAAAGCAATGAACTCCAACGCTGGACCCTTTTGGTTTCTCTCTGTTCTTTGATTCCTTGGAGTTTTAGATCTGAAACATGCTTTCTGCACCTCAATAGCTTTTTCCTGTACTTTTATAAGTTTTGAAAATGTCAAAAATATTCTTATAAAAATGACCAAATATTTTTTTTTCTTTTTTTAAAAAATTTCGATGCCGGACATCAGTTTGTCTTTTTCACTCATATTCACTGTCTATCACAACTTAATTATGAAATTAACTATTCTAATCTTTAATAATATTCATAAATTGTTAATAAATATCAAAACTTTTTTAATTTTTAATTATTTAAACCTTTAATTCAGATTGAAATAAATAGGCAACTTTCCTTCTAAATTGATGTCGGACGTTCCAGAGACTCTCTCACTCAGAAGCACATATATATTGACTGATACAATGAAGTAGTAAATGGGACGGAGAAAGAATCGGTCTCTATTCGAAGGTAGCCCACAAGACGGACTCGGCCAAAATGTTCCTTAAATTGCAAAAAGACATATAAGAGTCTTTCAAAGAGGATGCACCTTAAATTGGAAGCACAGACAACTGTTGTCCGCTTGATTGGTATTTTTAGGGCTAGGATTTGGAAAAGAAAAAAAATTCAAATTTCTCACTTTGTGATCTTCTTTATGCAAAACGTACGTTTTAAATTTCGGGAAAGCTCTCATATATTTATTACCATATATTTATCTTGGAAAAAACGTATTTTGTGATTTTCTTTGTGCAAACATACGTTTTAAGTTTTATTTATTTATATTTGTAAAAAAAAAACATAATAATTTATATTGAATTAAAATCATAATTTAATGTCTTAATATCAGATTTTTTTTTACATTTTTATAACACAATTACAATCACAAAAAATAATTCAAATAATTAAAAATATTAAATTGAATTATTTTTTTTTTAAATTAAGTTCAACTTTATCTGATGAAGATGAAGTTGGATTATAGATTCTGAATTCTTTTAGTAAAATGCATCATTTCAATTTTTTTTTATATTTTGAGCAATAATTTTGTAAAAAAAAATAGACTATATTATTAAATAATAATAATAATATAAAATAATTTTTAGAAATAATTATAATAATAATAATTATTATTTTTAGTAATAACTATGTGTTATTATTATTATTATTAATATTTAATAATATAGTCTATTTTTTTATAAAATTATTGATAAAAATATAAAAAAAAGGGGAAATGATGAATTTTACTAAAAAATTCAAAATTTGTAATCAAACAGTGGAACTTAATTTAATATAGAGAGAGAGCAAAACTTGATTGAATTCAATCATATCATCTCTAATTATTATGTGTAACTGTAAGTCTATTACTAGAGTGCAAATGTGGAAATAGTAATAGGAACATTTCAAGGTAACAATATTTCTACCTGATAATCATTTAAGCGAAGATCCCTATACTTCCTCAATTTTGTTAGGGGGTTATTGAGTTAAAAGAGACTAGCCTCAGCACCTTATTTCTGAGGTTAAGACTCATCCTTCTATGTTATGATGATCAAGCTTAGATTTTTTATTTTTTTTTTTATGGTGTATTTAGATGTGAGGATGAATTTGAGAGAGTGGGAAAGAGTGGATTTGAAGTGAGGGTAAGTGGAATGTATTTGTGTTTGGATGAAGAAAAAGATAATTAAAAATGAAGAGAAAATTTATAAAAGTTTATAAGAGATGTCATAGATGTAAATGATAAATAATTTTTTTAATAGATGAAATAAAATTAAATATAATTTAAAAGATAAAAATAAAGTTAAAAATAAATTATTGTTATTATTTTATAATTTTATTTTAATTCTATTATTATTACTTTTATTATTATTTTATATTATTATTATTTATAATTTTATTATTATTTATAATTTTTCATATTATTATTTTTAGTATTTTATTTTTATTATTATTTTTTAATTTTATTGAATTTATTTACTTTTTAGCATAAAATATATATTAACAAAATATTAAATTTATTTTATTTATTAATTATTTTTAAATTATTTATTATTTCAAAATAAGGAATAAATATTTTTTTATTTTATTTGATTATAATCTATTAAATTAATTTATTATATATGTACCTGAAACTTTCTTCTCATATCACTCAAGAAAGTGTGAAGTAAGAAATTTTTTTGTTTTAATTTTATGTTTCGTTGGCTTCATCGTTTTTCTTTGTTTCTCCAGTTTCCGTCATTTGAGAATATTCGAGATTATCCCTCGATAAACATTTTTGTATCGATTACGTAGCCTTCACGTCACAAGGTGGATGCCTCTTTCACCTTATTTTAAGAAGGGGCCTTTAGGTTGTGAAAAGAATTTTGATCAACACAAACATTTAGTTTCTAAAAAAGTTTAAATGCTGAAGACTACTTTGCATTAAAAAGTCAGCCTTTTGCTGTTCCCGTTTTAGCTATAGAAAAGTTTTACATGCTCAAACAATAGCTGTTAAATCGCCTTAAAAAAGTTTCAATAAAGATTCTTTGTAATCAGCATGTAAAAGTTTTACAAGCTCAAAAGATAGCTGTTAAATCAACTTAAAACTGACTCACCGAGAACAAGATCCTGTTTAAGTTCAATATAGTAACTATAGCAAATGCAATTTTAGAAAATATATTACCTTGTACCAAAACATTGATGGTAGACACAGTTTTGGAGATGTTAACAAACTAGTTTAAGATCAGCAGTTCCTGCAGCGAGAAAAGAGTTATAATAACTCAAGATCCTAAAATGTGATTCGGTGCAGGAACTAAACACACAATGTTTTCCCTTCAAGTAACATTAATGCATAAGGCTGCAGGATAATTCACCCTAACACAACTTTTCCTTAACAAAGAGGGCAAAGAAAAAAATTCAGTAAAGTATAAGATATGTAATTATGATATGTCCTGTGGAGACAGCAAAACAAATTACGAAAAAAATATTAGTATGCATCCAGGGTATGCGTAGAATTTACTCAAAAAGAATATCCTCTTATCAAGGAGTTTCATATACACACTTTCAGGATGTTTATTCTCATTCTATTTAGTGAAAGTGTATTCCATGAACTGAACCCAAACAATGATCCTAGCTCATAACAGAGGATTATTATTTATTATTAAGTTCGAACCTAAACTCCTAGGCATCCTTCTAGCCAGAACCAAAATTATCCCCTAAACAATATCAAGTGCACATGAAAATCCTACCTAATACCCCAAACTAGAACAAAACACAACACACAAAAGAGTGACAAACCAAAACTGCTAGAGATCTTCTCTGGTAAGGGTAGCCAAACGCATAGGAACAAAAAGTATCCTCCTCTAAGCATGCCTGGTTTGGAAGTCCTCCATGAAAGCGACCAATTTCTGAACCCCAGCCAAAGGCATAGCATTGTAAATAGAAGCCCTGATGCCACCAACAGACCAGTGTCCTCTGAGCTGAACCATGTTCTCCTTTGCAGCCTCCTTGATAAACTCAGCCTCCAGGTCTGACCTCTGCAACGTGAAGGGCACATTCATCAATGACCTCACAGCCTTCTCCACCGGACACTTATAAAACCCCTTGCTCCCATCAATTGCATTATACAAAATCTCAGCTTTCTCCATATTCTTCTTCTCAACCTCCACCAACCCACCCTGCTCCAACAGGTCCTCAAACACCAACCCACACATGTAAATGCCATAGCAAGGAGGAGTGTTGTACAGAGACTGGTTCTCAAAATGAACCTTGTAATCAAGCATCACAGGAGTAAATTCCTGTGCCTGCTCAATCAGAGAATCCTTGATTATCACAATTGTCACACCAGAGGGCCCCACATTCTTCTGTGCACCAGCATAGATGACACCAAACAGTGACACATCAACAGGCTTGGAACAGAAATTTGAAGACATGTCAGCAACAAGAACACCAGTCTCATTCTCTGCCATTGGGTATCTCTTGTATTCAACTCCATGAATAGTCTCATTTGCACATATGTGCAAATATTTGGCATCTGGGTTCTGCTCAAAAGTCCTCACATGTGGGATCCTTGTGTAATTACCAGCTTTCCCAGACCAAATCACACTGGGCTTGCAGTACTTTTGGGCCTCCTTGAATGCCTTGTCGCTCCACGAGCCGGTGATGATGTAATCCACGGGGTCGTCAGGGGCGCAGAGGTTGAGCGGCACGGCGGCGAACTGGGTGGTGGCGCCGCCCTGGAGGAACAAGACGGAATAACCCGGCGGGATTTCCAGGAGGGTGTAGAGATCTCTCTCGGCTTTTTCGATGATGGACATGAAATCCTTGCCACGGTGGCTCATCTCCATGACGCTCATGCCGGATCCTTGCCAGAGGTAGAGCTCGGACTGGGCGCGGCGAAGTACGTGCTCGGGCAGGGCGGCGTGACCGGCGGCGAAGTTGAAGATGCGCTCTTGGGCCTGGGCCTGGAGCTGGGCCGGCGTGGAAGCGCATTTGATGGGCCTGAAAGTGCGCGAAGAGGGGAGGGAAAGAGTGGTGGCGGTAGTGTGGATAGGGTGGTTGGAGAGAAAGTGGTTATGGTTGGGGTGAAGAAGGTGTGAGTGAGGTGAAGTTGAGATTGACATGGTTACGTAGTGTTTGTACAGAGAAAGATGAAAAGAGGGAAATGAAATGAGAAGTGAAGAAGTTATCGTGGAAAGTTTCTTTTTGTATTTTAGTTTTGGCAAAGATCTGACTGCCTGCGTAGCAGGGAAATTCTGCACTATCCTTACTGAAAACCTAAAAGGTGCAACTAAGCTAAAAATACGTCATTGCAATTCTACGTGCGGTTGGTGCGAGGTGCAAGGAAACACGTGGTTTGGAAGAAAGGTGTTTGGTTCATATTTGTCTTCGTAGATTAAAATTTTAATATTTTTATTTTATTTATACAATTTTTTTTATATTTTAAAAAACAATCATTTAATTTTGAATTTTGATTGTGCTTGAGTTTTTACTTTTTATAATTAATAAATTGATTTTTCTATGTTTAGACATTTCAATTAAATAAAATAAATCAAAACACATCATATTGGAAGGAAAATTTTGGAAAACAATAGATTGATACAAGGTGGAAAATTTAATGAAATGATACTATCTAATACTTCTACCTCTTCGGTTTTGAAGGTGAAGAAGCACATATGATATAAAGAATCAAATATACCAAGTTAAAAACATATGAGTAAAGATCCTTTCTTTTTTGTTATTTTATTTATTAAAATATACTAGGAAAATAAAAGCCATTATCAGAAGTAGAGCAGTCCCAAAGAGTTATTTTCAAATAAGACAAGGGCAATGGGATCAGACTGCACTGTGTTGATAAAAGGAGACCAATCTTATTTTAATGAGTTAAAATTTAATATTTATATTAATTTTAATTTTATATATCTATTTATATAATATATATATATACTATTATTTATATTGAATGTGTGTAATTTTATAACTTAGATCAAAACAATATTGGAGCAACAATATAGATTGCAAATTTGAATGAAGGAAGAAACAAATTGTAATTATGTTGTTGAGTAATTATGTCTAGATATTTTAATGGATAAGTGGATTATGTCTAGTATTTTTTTTCTTTGTTATTTCATATGTAACAAAATAATAGTTTTGATATTAAAAGATTAGAAATTTTTAAAATATAATTAAAGGAAAAAAATAGAAACAATGTACATATAAATTAGGTACCCTTATTATATTTTTTTCTTTAATCATTGTTATTTGTTTATTTGATTTATATTGAAATTAATTTTAGAAGAAAAATATTAATTTAAGATATTATATCGAATTATTATTTTAAAATTTATATTTAACTTAAATGCATTAATATAAGTAAATATTTATGTTTGTGTACACTTTTTAAAATATAGAACTAGTGAAATTAAGATAATAATATCTAAATACATTACAAAATTTATCATAATACTCGGAAGAATTTTCCAGTAGTTTTCTATATAAAAGGTTTCCATGCTAAGCGATTCCTACAAAAAAATTGTGATAAAAGAATACTGTAAACTACTAATTGTAGAAGATGCACTCATAAGTAAAACCCTTGAAGAAAGCAATACATTATTTGAACCAGTAAGTTAAAAAAATGTGTATTAATGTGAGGTGAGTTTACATTACCATTTTTCCCTACCTTTCAGAAATTATTACTAGCTATTTCTATCTCTCCCCTTGCCAACACACTGTTTTTAACTTTATCAGCACACAAGATAGGTTTATATATCTATATGATGATATACCTCAACCCATATACATAGATGGCATTACATTCATCAAATTAACGGGTAGACTCATCTCACCCTAGCAAAATCCCTCAGCTGCACTCCATGCCTTGTATATAGAACAGAGAAGTAAGATGAGATAACAGATACAAAACAAAGTGCAAGAGAACTGGACAGGAAAGGAAAAGAGGAACTGAAACCAGGGTCTCTTAAGAAGGAGATGCAATAGAAAGTTAAAACCTGCAACATAGACAAACAACACCCGATCATTCCCAACATTTGAGTTATCCAACTGGCTCACACAGATATTCGTTCATAAAACCTTAGGCTGTCAAACAGATATCCCTTCACCAAAGCAAGTTGGTTTTGTGACCAGATAATTTAATTCTTCAGAAGTATTGACATCGTCAAGCACAACCATAACTTTTTTCCGACCCATCCTTCTTAGAGCAAAATTGAAGAATCTTGCTTTGCTTCTGCTGCTTGTATGGAGACCTTCTCCCTCAAATAGTTCATATATAAACTCTCTCGTAAATTGCTGGATCCATGCCGTTCCAATTCTTCTCTTACATTGAAGAAACAGCAGCCATCATACTGAAGAGAATGTTTATCAAATATAGCACGAGCAATGGTTGTCTTACCTATGCCACCCATGCCCCAAATTCCAACAAAAAGAACTTCATTTGATTCTACTCGCAATGAGGACTGAATCTGTGTAATGTTTTGATCAATTCCAACAAGACCATTTAATTCACTTGGGTAAAACTCGCTCAATTTTGCTGAGATGTCTTCCACAATTTCATCTACAAGATCAGATTCATTCCTAGCATAAAGAACAAAGTGAGGAATTATATAAGGAAAATGTGTAAAACTAGACAAAGAAAATAAGCATTATATTAGAACGAATTGCATCTAATTCCATAGAACATCGACCTATTGATATCTCAGAGTGACCATTCTCTAGTTCTTTGAATTTAGTATGAAATTGTTTATTTGAAAGAAAGTAATACAAAAAAGAGGCTAAAATTTGTCAGAATTCAAGCAATCAGTTAGAAATGCATATAATAAATGCAAATGATTGTGGAAATAACTCAAACAAATTAACTTGGACCATCTATCAACACAAACAAATAGAACGATAAAGAAAATAGTAAGATGCTTAACAAGGAAGAAACAAACAAGATTAACATATTCAATTGATGTATCAATGAATTTCAATCTATATTTACTGTCAGAAATTCAGTATTAAATACAATTTGAAATCCTCTCTAACCTAACTCTCAACTCTAAGTTAAACAAAACTATTAATACAAGATCCTATTTGTACAAAAATAACACTTGTAGTGAACTTTTGTAAATCACACCTAAACTAGTAGAGAAGACAAAAAACAATGCTTTCACAACTGAATTGAAAACGCCTTGTAAACGAACTCTTTGATAACAGACGAAGAGTTATACGTAGAATAAACAATCTGATACTATTAGATACTTTGAAGGTAACAAAATCAGACGAATTGACAGACAATTTTATATTACTAGACGATCTTGAACAATCAGACAATCTAACAATCTACAGGTAGAAACTTTAACAAGATTCTTACCGAGTCAATCTTCACAAAGACAACTTATTAAAAAGAGAGAAGCAAGCACAATGAAAATGGTTAATAAGATTTTCATTGATGTGATGTTAATTATACATTAAGAATTTATACAGTTAAACCCTAAACATCAATTAAGTTATAGAACATTATAGGGCAATGTTGTTCTATAGAACCATAATTTTGTTGGACTTGGGCCTTTTGAGCCTTTTCTTTCTTTGTTACCAGTCCCAGCTTGGATAAAAAAGTGCCAAAAGATCGTAGAGGAAGAGCTTTAGTAAAGATGTCAGTCAATTGATTGGAAGATGAGACGGGAACCAGCTTGAAACTTTTCTCGAACCAGATGACAATCAATATCTAAATGTTTGGTTCGTTCATGAAAAACAGGGTTGGCAGCGATGTATAGAGCACTTTGATTGTCACAATAAGAGCAGGTGGGCGAGAGCAATAGACCTTCAAGTCTTTTAGCAAGTAAGTCATTGTAGTTCATAAGTAGTCTAGGCAGCATATTAAAAACAGAGAAGCAAGCACAATGAAAATTGTGAAAAAGATTCTTCATTGTAGTGTTAAACATACATTAAGAATTTATTCAGTTAAACTCTAAACATCAATTAGGTTCTAGAATATTCTAGGATAATGTTGTTCTGGAGAATCCTAATTTTGTTGGACTTGAGCCTCTTCGCCTTTTTCTTTTTCTTTCTTTGTTACAACTTTTCTTTTTCAACACTATTCCTTTGTCTCTCAATCAGCCAACTAAATTATTATGGTATAGCTTTCGCACAATTTTGTTATAAAAAAATAGTTTGGCGTACAAGTAAATGGTGAAAAATATACATTAAAAGTGTAGGTAAATATAAAACGAAAAAGAAAGAATAAGGAAATTAACTTACCTATAATTTGTTGGATAATGAAATCCGGACAAACGACCAGCTTTTTTCAAAGCTGATCTCCAAATCTGTACCTTGAGTGTGTTTTCCCTAAACTTTTCTTCATGTTTAGCTAAAGCATCTCCATAATCTCCATATTGGTGTCGCACGTGTGATGGATCCACATTGAAGAAAACAGGAAGAAGAATTTGTTTATTTGTTTCCATGCATTCAACCATTTTGGCAAGTTCCTCCAAGCACCACTGTGATGAAGCATAGTCTTTGGAGAATAAGACCAATAAAATCTGTGGCCCTTCAATTTCTCTGAGAAGCGACGATGATATTTCACCTCCTTTATCAAGTCTGTCATCCACATAGGCATCAATATGCTTGCGATGTAATTCTCTTTTCAAATGGCTAAGAAAACCTCTGCGGACGTCTGTGCCTCTAAAGCTGATGAACACATCATGTTTTATTTCACTAACATGACAAGAAGTTGAGGATGCCATTGGCCATAAATAAGAGCAAAAATTTTCTTAACGAATCTGGCCCTCCCTCAACACAAATAACTAAGTTATGTTTTCCTCCACAAACTGCAAAACAAAATTAATGAAGGAGCAAACAACACACCCATCACAAAGTCAAAAGTGATCTAGAATAAATTATTAGCATACTGATTTAGACACATATAGTTGTTGAAGTCTACCAAAATTTACTTTCAGAAATGAACTCATATCAGCTAGAAAGCTAACTAATAATCAACTTATCAGACAAACCTCTCAAGCCAGCACCAAACAATTGAAAGAAAGAATCTCTGTACTCTATCTCTCTCTCTCTCTCTCTCTCTCTCTCTCTCTCTCTATATATATATATATATATATATATATATAGTATACTTGAAAATATTGAAAGCTTTATTTCGTATGCATCAATGAGCCATGTGTTGGTTGAAGACTTGTTTGTGGTAATTTATGGTTATTATTATGAACTGGACTGAGAAAAAGTAAATTGATACGTACATCAGAATTGTTGGATTCGCTAAAGATTTTTACACGCCAAAGTTATTCGGCATTTCCTGTCCTGTTATGTGAACTGTTGATTTTATTATGTTCCAATTTTTATCCATTCACTTCAAATAAATGGTACCAAACACATTTATGAGGAAAAATATTAAAATTCATAGTACAAGAATTGAAAAAAGAAATTTATATTTTACAATAACTACTATAGTTTGGTATAAAAGCTATTAAATACTTGTAAAATGAAAATGCACTACCAATTTGAGAGTAATTTGGTAAAGACAATAACTATATATGATGAATGAAAAATGAGAGATATAATATATTCTTATATTCTTAATGATAAATAAATAAATATTATTATAATACAATTATTTTATTGATAGGGAATCTATATTAATTTTAAAATCGATATAGAAGGAATCGTTATTAAAAGTCAAATGTTTCAACGTCTCTTATAAAGTAATGTAGAATATACACTTTTTACAATAATTATTATTATATTTTGGTATAAAATATACCCACATTCTGCATTGTAATTAGAAAATTAATGTTGAATTATTAGAAACATTAAATATAGTTCACGAAATTCTATATCTGTTAAGAGTTTTTATTGGTAAGTCATTCACATAGTGAGTTTATTCTTTGTTCAAGAGTGTTTATACCCGTAAATCCTCTTGTTTTCTATATATTCAAACTTCTTCAAGAGTGACGATAATACAATACTTATGAGAGACAAGAGTGACTTAATGTAAAACAAAACTTCAATTCTTAAATCAAAGGAAGATTGGTTAATTAGTGGTGATTTGGTGCACTTGTGCAAGCTATATGTGGTAGTAAGAATAATTGTTGTAATCAATAGATTATAGTGAAACCCTTCAAAAGTTACTTGAAAGAGAAATGAATGTAGCTTAATTTAAGTGAATCGATATAAACGATTTCTTATATACATTTTTATTATATGAGTAGCCAATCTTATCTTTGGTTTATATCCTTTTCGAAATTTTTTTTATAAAATCATTTAGTAAAAATTGTGTTTTCCAAATATTTTGAAAAAAAAAATTCAAGTCCCCTCCCTACACTACAAGAAAAATGCTATTTAGAGACCAATATTTAGTTATCAAATAAAATGGTTGCTAATTGTGACCAAAATAGTTATCAAATTAAATTTTGGTTGCTAAATAACTACAAAATAGAAGTAATAATTGGATTTAGTGGCCAATTAAGTCAAATAATTGGTATCTAACATTAGATGTCAAAGTTTTAGTGACCTATGACATTAGATTCTAAATTGGTATCTAATTAAGTTATAGACTAATTTAGAATCTAATGATATATGTCACTAAAATATTGGTAGCTAATATTAGATACCAATTATTTGACTTAATTGGTCACTAAATTCAATCATTACTTCTATTTTGTAGTTATTTAGCAACCAAAAGCTAATTTGGTGACTATTTTATTCACAATTAGTAACCATTTCATTTGGTAGCTAAAAATTGATCTCTAAACAACCTTTTTCTTGTAGTGCTATTCATTCTTCTTTATAAACCTAACCTATTATTTCAATATCAACGTGGAACATATTTCAAAACATTACAAAAAAACATTTATTAAAAGGATTGCCAACATATTTTCCTAAACTCAATAGTTTTCGTGAAACATAGAGGAAACAAATTAAGAGTTCTTTCAAATCTCTAAGTGTAGTTTAAACCACTGGATCCTAGAATTGCTACATATGAAATTATCTAGTCTTAATAAAAACTTATAAGTCTTTGTGGAAAAATCCATGACTTCATCATTATTAATAATTACTCTTTATTTATGGGTACACTTCTAAGTCCACCAACATAAAAAAAATTCAATTGATTGAACTTTTTTGATAAAATGGTTCAAAAAGAAAAATGATTTTGCATATTTGGCATCACATCAAACTATCACATTGAATTTGAAAATGTAGAGTCTAAAATTTGTGTGACCAAAATGAGAATTTTCAAAACTTTTCTTTGTAGAGAACACCTTAGCTAATTAATATACTATACTATAGAAGTTCAATTTTTAATAGAAAGTTGTAAGAGATATCTTGAACTATATTATAGAAGTTCAATTTTTAAGTACTACTAGGAAGAAGTTGTAAATACAACATGTTATATATAAAAGGATAGTATTGATAAGACTTATAATTGAAAAGGACTCCCTATGAATTATGGAGGGGTAGGAGACTCAATATATCTTTTATCCCTTTAGATGTGAATATTTTATCCTTAACACCAAAGATCAACTTGAAAAGTTTGACTCCAAGATTAACGAAAAAATATTTCTTAAATACTCATATATATCTAAAGTATATAGAATTTAATACTAGAATATTTTTAATCGAGGAATCATAATGATAATGTTTCACCAAATAGAAATCTAGGGATGACTTCGTAGATCGAAGATTCATCTAAATTAGAAGTAAATGAAACAATAACAGACAAAGCTACAAAAGAAGACAAAGTAACAAAAGTATATGAAGCAAAAGTATATCAAACAAAAGTAGACATAATAAGAATAGACGAGACCAAGGATAAATACTACTCAATAGATATTGTGAAGGACACCAACATATAAGCCATTTTAAACCATCGGAGATCAAATGACGGATGTTGGATCTTCATTAAAGAGATAAAGGAGTATGTGCATTAGTTTCCAAGATTAAACCAAAGAATAAAGAAAAAGTTCAAGCTAATGATGATTGGATTTTGGTTATTAATAGAAATTGAACCAGTTCACAATAAATGATGTAATAAATGATGTTTGGATGTTGGTACCCAAGGAAAAAAGAAAACATTATTGGAACCAAATTTGTGTTCAAACTAGATAAAAAAAGGAAAGTGGTAAGAAAAAAAATCTAAGTTAATGACTCAAGACTATAACCAATAAGATCATATAATTTTGCTCTTGTAACCTAGATTAGAAAATATCATAACTATGCTTTTTTTTATTGCTCACAAAACATAAAGTTTTTTCAAATGGTCATGAAAAAATCTTCTTCAATAGGATAATCGAGAAAGAAGTTTATGTTAAATAACCTCTCAATTTTGAGGTATGCATTTTTACGTACCATGTTTTTAAATTTAAAAATATTTTTTGTTGTCTAAATCAAATAAATTGAGCTTGGTATAATAAATTAAGAAATTTTCTTATGAAAAATGGTTTTCGTAATTATGTTCAAAAAGGAATGTAGAAAATATTTCATTATTGTGTAAATCTATATTAATGATATTATATCTAGTCTAACTAATGAGTTTGTGCAAATAATTTTGTATGCTTATTCAAAACGAGTTCAAATGATCGTGATGGAAGAACTAATTTTTTTTTTTTAAAGGACTTCAATGTAACCATAATAAGAAACACATCAAGATACTTAAAAAGGTTCAACATGGAAAATTGTGAATCAATGAGGACTCCAATTCCTCCATCCATGAACTGGAATAAGGATGGGAACGATAAACCTATAGACCAAAAAATCTTTAGAGGTATGGTTGAATCTTTACTATATTTGACTATAAGCAGACTTGACATCATCTTCAACATATTCCTTTGTACATGTTGTCATATCCTAAAGAATTCTACCTTAAAGTTGTTAAAAGGATTATGTCTTATTTAACATGTATTAACCTTATTTTGTTTCGTAATAAATGTCAAGATTTTAAATTGGTGAGATTCTGCAATGTTAGTTATACTCGAGGTAAAAAAAAAACAAGACCATCAATGGATGATATCATTTCATTGGTTCATGTCTCATCTTCTAGGCAAGCAAGAAGTGAAACAAAATTGCTCTTTCAACTACAAAAGTTGTTCTCAAATGGTATGGATGAAGTATAAGCTAGAAGGCAACATAAACTTTGAGAACCATATTTCAATCTATTGTGACAACCCTAGTGTAATCAACCTATCCAAGAAACTCATTAAACATTCAAAAAATATGCACATTAAAATTAAGCATAATTTTATTATAGATTATGTGAACAATTAGTTTTTGATATAATCTTTATCAACATATATAACTAATGGACAAACCTCTCGACTCCAACTCTACCAGAAGAAAGATTCAGTTATATAAAAGAGAATCATCATCTAATAAATTTAGACTAATTAAGAAGAAGCATGCATATTTTTATTTACATCGTCCACCGATAGCATCATCTTAGGATTGTATCCTTTTAGAATTCTCAATTTCTATGCATTCGTGCTTTGATGTGTGCATATAAAAACTAAAAGTATAAGATACGTTAGCCTTCTGATTGTCCAATGTTTCTCTTAATACTAAGTTTTCTATCACTAACAGAAAGTGGATTCTATAAGCTCTCTATCTCTTTTTTGGTATTGGCAACCAAAGGGGAGAGAGAGAAAAAGGTCTATAAAAAAAAGGTTGAGAAAATGAAAGTAAAATAAATAAAGGGAGAAAAAGGAAGTCAAGAATAATGAAGTGCCTCAAGTATTAAAAGAGATGAAAAAAAGAGAAGCAATAAAAAAAAGGAAAAAAACACAAATGAAGAATAAGCTAAGAAAAGAAGAACAAACAATTGAAGAGGGAGAAAAAGAAGTAGAAAAAGTAAATGAAAAAGTTTTAAAAGAGTAAGATGAAGATCAACAACTTTAAAGGATAGTGTACTTTCTAAGGGGGAATTAACTCTTTCTTGTTTATATATTCTAACTAGTTTGTTTTTGAATGCATATTATGTTTGCCTTTTAAATATGTTTATATAGTATGTCATCATTAAAAGGGTAGATTATTAGGAAAAATTTGTTAAAAGCCTTGTTTTGATAAATAACACACAAATAAACATATTTCAAAGCATCATATGAGGGAACGTCCATTCTAAGAACAATAGATGATACATATTTACATGTTAAGCAAATGATACAACTTTTACGCACTAAGTATATGATACAACATTACTGAGTAGATGACACATAGTTTACTTGTTGTATTAAATGAAGCTACATATAAGTGGAGTTAAATGCTTTAATGCTTATAAATACTAGCTAATATTATCTTTTGATGTTTTATATGTTGTCATTTTAACATTTATGAAGAAAGTGTTTGTTTATGAGAAACAAAGACAACCAGTTGAACAAAAACCCTTAAAAGACACATTTTAAGCATACAACATGGGCAAAACACATTTCCTCTACTACATGTTAATTCACTATAAAATTTAAAGATAACTTAATGATTAAATATATATATAAACAATTATCTTATCAAGTAAAATAAATTAAATAACATATCACAATGATGATCTTTCATGTCCTCATTAGTAAAAAAAATGTCATCTAATCTCCAGTAAGGCTTAAGACAAATCATCAATGAATTAGACCTCAATATCTTTTAATGAAAACTTTTTTTACTATACATATGTAAGAAGAGAAGGATTGAAGAATAAGAATAATTAATAACAACTAATTTCATGAACATGAATAAATATTGTCACTTTAAACAAGTTATTCGCGAATGCAAAATATTAAAAAGCTTTTTGTATACTTGCAATCCATTATGATTAATGAAACTTTAAGGTATGTTAGGAACTAGATATAATCATGGATAAGACAAACCAATATAAAATCTTTTGTGTTATCTTCCCTTCTTACCTTTCTATGTCTAAAATTATTTTTATGAAGAGTTTTTGTTTTCTTTGAAAAAGGAAGAAAAATAATTTAAATGCAAAAGCTTTTCATAAACGCAATTTTGCTCCCCTTTTGGCATTACTTTTATAGTAACATACATTATGAGAATATTTTAAATACAAAAGTGAAGAATGATTGTTCCTATATCTAAAAAAGTATTGTGCAATGAACTGTATTACGAGGTCTAACTTTTGACACACAATTTATTTATTACGACCAAACATTGTTATGAGATTCCATATGCATATTATAGACTCTCCATAAAATATAAATGATATATGGAATAAATAAACCTGGAACCTTGATAAACTTTATATACAAATATAAAAACACCTTTTCAATATCATCAATTCTATTGACATCCCTTAAAACCTCATTCGGGATGATGTTATACTTTGGGAGGGAAATCTTCAGGATATTTTCAACAACTTAAGCTTACAAATGATTTTCAACCACACTTTTGATGGCGAACTCTATTTGAAAGAATGTATGAAATTGTGATCTGGTCAAGCCTAGACTTCCATATTTTCCTATCATATTACAACTCAACCCTTATCTATAAGATGTTGAGATCAAGTTGAGACATCCACTTTTTGACAGACTATACACTTATTAAAAATTGTGGATTTTACAAGAGATCCCTAATTGATATGTTTTTTTATAATATAAATGTCCACTATTGGTTAACTAGCATTTTATTCTATATAAATCAATATTGGATGTTGATAATCCTTTTGTGGATATGGAAATGATAAAATAACATGATTTTCTTACAAATAATTAGAAAATATCCTATGTGTGTAATTGTATACGATGAACCATCTTAGAGTCCCATTGTTAGTGTAAATTTATGGAATCTAGTTAAAATGTGACACAATGAGAATAAGTGTAGTTATCATAAATAACTAATGTAATTGAAAATTTGGCTTTTATAAATTTTGTGGAGCTAGAAGTGTATTACTTGTGAAGCTAAAAGTCATGAGAATAGATCTTAGACCATGCTTGATCTTTGAAATAACACTAAGCCTAATGATGTAGATTTTTTCTCTTAAGCTTGTACTAATTTTTGCATGCACAAGATGTCTTACTTGACATGAATCTTTACAAAAAAATAATTCATCATGATATATTAGTTTGTGTCTGAATAGTTGACATCAAACTTGTTTACAAAAATATTAACATTGTTGTTGGTTATCTTGCTGATTTTAAAGTTAAAAACATTTGTAGTAATAAATATTTTGTTATTTTCTCGCATAAGGTTAACTATATTGACATATTCTCATCATAATCATTGTTTATTTTTCTCTTAGAAAAAAGCTTTTCTATATGTTTGTAGTTCTCCAAATTAGGGACATTATTTTTTTTTTTTGTCCTCCAATTTTTTTAACCCATTTGAAAAAAATTCACTCAAATAATTCTCACCATAAATATCTTTTTCTTGTTTAATAATACCTTAAAAATCACACACGTGTACTAAGATGACATACTAAGATTTTATTATAATAAATAGATTTTGGTCATATCAAAATTATTATACCTTTTACTGTGATTTTGAAGTATAAAAATAAAATAAAAGAAATTGGTGCAAAGTTCTTACATAACTTGATAAGAAATTCAATAATGATGGAATAAAAGAAACATCATTAACATCACCTAACCTTATGTATCACAGATTACTAGTTGCAAAATAGAGTTCTCGTAAAAAAAGAATTTAAATATTATTTTTAAATACAAATTAATTGAATGTTATAAGGTTTATGGTATATATTCTATTGGTTATTCCATTTTTTTTCATTAATTATTATTTCTTCTCTTACGTTGATCTTTGTCTCTCGTTGGTTGCTGACGGAGTCTCTTCTCTGTTCTGGTTTACGCGCCAGTCTTCCATGTTTTAGGGTTAGGGTTCGCTTTCCCCTTCGCTTCAATTCAATCGCTGCGAGATTATCTAAGTGACGCGCCTCCCCGAAAGACGTCATGGGAGGTGACAGTGCCGTTGAGGAATCCGAAGGGGTCAAAGTCAACATCAATGTTCGCTCCTCTAACGGCTCCAAGTTTTCCGTTCAGACTTCTGTTGATTCCGTCGTTAGTTCCTTTAAGGATCTTGTTGCTCGCAGCTGCGACGTACCCGCCGAACAACAACGCCTCATTTACAAGGGTCGCATTTTGAAGGACGATCAAACCCTCCGAAGCTACGGTATTTCCGGAACCCACATGCCGGTGTCTTTTTAATGCATATGATTTTTAATGAATTGATGGTGTTTGAGTCGGTGTTATAGATTCTGTTTTGTTCGCGGATGTGTTTATGAGATTCTGATTGTATTTACATGGCTGATTAGTCAAATATAGTGGCCAAAGTCGAAGCGGATATGGGTTATGTTACGATGGATAGGGTTTCAAAGGGAATATGATATCAAGTTTAAGGGTAGAGGGGGTGTTTGAGGGGGAAGTGAAGGGTGTTATTTTCTCGGCCCGAGGGAGATTGAGGGTCTATTTTTTTATCCTTTTTTACTCAGAAGAGAATGAAGGTTGGATGAAAAGGATAAAAGTAAAACAGGTTCAGTTAGTCGCAGGTTTCTAAATAACTTGGTGTTTTGTCCAGCTCTTTTTGAGTCTGCTTTTTCCTTGAAAAGGTTGTCGTGAGTGATCCATGTTCGGGGTATCAACGGGGTTTATGTTAGCTGCTGAGGGACCTAATACAACTCTTCCTTTTCCTGGGCTTGAGATTAGCTGTGAAAATGAAAGCATAGGCAGTTGTGATAAGAATTCAAGTCAAACCCTATAAACGCTCACTAGAATTCCATTACTAACAATGTGGACTCAACTCCAATTCCTTGGAATTGGATCCTAACAACCTGGGTGTGGTACTGATAAGATGAGGGAATAGTATTAGTTGGTTTGTATATTTATAAGAAATCCTCTGGAGGTACCAATGAGGAGAGTTGATGACATGGTTTTCAGTCTCATAAAAAAGGTGAGAGGGAGACCATGAAAGAGACTGGAGGAACTTGCTACGAAGGATTCATAGTAATAACATCTTTGAAGATTTGTTCTTTAACTCTGCTAAATGACTTCATGTGATCTGTGGTGAGTCATGTACTAGGACAAAGGTTTGTTGGTGTTGTTCTTTTGTTCCTTAAAATAGTTTGGTCAAAGACATTGTTTGAGAAGCACATATGCAACGTAATTTTTTTAAATAAAAGGGAAGTAATTAACATTTTAAAAAAAGCCGGCTTTACCTATGTGTTCTACCACTCTCCTTTCTCTCTTCCTGCTTTCTGTCTTCTTGGTGCTCACCCTCGAGTGCTCTCTTCTAAATTAAAAGAAATGAACATTGTCAAACAACGTATACTTCACTTTTAAAGATTTCATTTGAATTATAAAGTAGATTTGAAGCCAAAATAGTCTGGGACCAATAATTGCTTGTTAGGATTACATGTTCAAATAATTTAAATAATCATGTGTTTTATGCCTTACCACAATATAGTAGATTGATTTCTTTTCCGGCAGTTATAAAGTAATAGGTTTAAAGCTATATATCAGGTGATACTTTTGGATAAATCACCTAGCCTTTGATTTGTTTTATTCTTCTTCCACACTATATTCTGGTAGTAAGTTGTTTTGTTCTGCATCTCAGTATTATGTTACTTTGCTCACATTGTGCATTTTCTCATGATCTCATTGTTAATGAAGAATGCAGGTGATGGATTGTATAAGTTAGTTAGGTCTGTTTAAGGATTAAACAAAACAATTGTTTGAGAAAAACGGTGGGCTAGTGAAGCATCCTTACTTGTTTAGTGAAATTGAAATGCCCAAACGTTTGATAAAGTATCGAGGTTAAGCTAATTATTAAGTCCATTCAGCAGAATTTTGTATCATGCCATATGATAATGCACCGATATTTCTATTTGTGTCCTGTATCCGATCCATATTCATATTAGATACTATGGGATACTTACCGATACTTAAGTACTAATACTTTTATGTTGAAAATAAGTTGTAATTTTTTTATTTTGACAATGTCTAAGAAATGTGATTTTAATTTGGATCCGCAAAATTGCAATTATATATTTATTATGTTTAAGAATTTGTAGACATTTTTAAATACATGTTTTTCATGTACCGTATCTTGTTATTTTCAAAATAAACATAATGTCGTATCAGATACACATCGCTATACACATTGTATCTGCACATCATAATACGTTTTACTATCACTTATAATTATGCGTGTTATTCAGTGTTGTTCAATGGTGGTGCCATGGCTGCTATGGTGTGATGGACTTTTGCCAACTGACATTTACGGGCAAGTGTTTATATGCTGGAATTTTGGCCTTCGTCCATATTCCAATATCCTCCATTGATAACACTGGTGTTGTTTGTTTAAATGTTTTATCTTTGAAGGCTTGAAATCTGAACGTTTGAATTTGTGTTTGACAGTATTTTTATGTTTATGAAGTTTTTTTATAAGGGAGGTATAGGTAAAATGGCAGTAGGATAATGACGTTACATGCATATAATCAAGGAGAATGCTAATAAGGTCCCTTAGGACATTGGCTAGGGGATCAAAGTGGGATGCCTTGATGTAAAGTTTCACTCTGAATTTTGATAATAACATTCTTATTTATTAATTATTTAACCATTGCTCTTAGATTACTCATGGAATGATCCTTAAATAATAATAGTTCATCACTATCATACTCATAATTTTCTTGAAAATTGTTAGTATTTTTTAATCATGTCTCTTCTTTGCATCTGTATGGTGTAGAGTAATGTAGCATTAGTTTGTTGACAATTCTCAGAATGTTTTACTAGCATGCCTTGTATTAGGCAGAAAGGTAGTTTTATATTGTGTTCTTAAAAAGCAACCCACATCTGTTTACACTGAACTAAGGTTCTTAAGAATGTATTTCTCAAATGAATGAACATAACACTAATTTTTATTTATCTTTATAGGATTGGAGGCAGATCACACTGTCCATTTGGTTCGTAGTTTTGCACCTACTAATCCAACTGGTGGGACCAGTACTAGCAGCACCGATACCAATACCACAACAAATAATGCCAGAGGTGCTGGTGCAAATGAAGGTGGGAGTGGCTTAGGAGCTTCACCGTTCCCTGGACTAGGTATCAATGGGACTGGGGGAAATGCTTTATTTGGTGAGGGATTTCCTGATCTAGAACAGATGCAGCAACCATTTCTTTCAAATCCCAATTTAGTGAGAGAAATAATGAATTCGCCTGCCATGCAGAATCTAATAAATAATCCTGAGATAGTGCGGAATCTTATAATGAATAATCCACAGATGCAAGAGCTCATGGATCGAAACCCTGAGTTAGCACACATACTTAATGATCCCAGTACTCTCCGTCAGACCCTTGAAGCTACAAGGAACCCTGAGATCATGCGCGAAATGATGAGAAATACAGACAGAGCAATGAGCAATATTGAATCTTCTCCTGAGGGATTCAACATGCTGAGGCGCATGTATGAAAATATTCAAGAACCATTTTTGAATGCCACTACAATGGCTGGTAATACAGGAAATAATAATGCAGCAATTTCAGGGACTCATGGTGGCCATGCAAGGGACCAATCAACTAATCCCTCAATTACTAGTTCTGAAGCAACTGCTGGTTCTCACTTACCTAATACTAACCCGCTTCCAAATCCTTGGTCCTCTACTGGTAGTATGTTCGGATACTTAATTTTTCTTCTTGGAATCCAGTGACTGAGTGCATGTTTTCACTAGTTGGTTTCAAAAGCATTATTCCTTTTGCTGATATATTTTTGTCTGTGTTAAGGATACTGACTACAATTTTTTGTTGCTTGTGACCTATCAAGCACCATTTACTTTCATGTATCTATATGGAATACCGGTTCTCTTAGACACTTCATTAATACATATTGAAGTGTAGAAACCTTCAAAATATTTTTACGAAAATCCAAATACAACTACATGAGACATACAATCATGAATAACGTAGAAATATGTGATTGCTCTTGAATCAAAGAGGAAAATTATCTTTTCTGTGAATGATTTCAAAGAGAGGAATAAGGTTGATGTAAGTACTGTCCTTATTTGTGAAAAAGTAGTAAGTAGTTTTATGACAAATTATATTTTATGGTTTAGTAATGTCTAAGAAGTATGCTCTTAATTTGGATTTACAGAATTCCAATTATATATTTATTATGCTTAATATTTTTATTACATATCTAAATATGGCAGACGTATTATATCCTATAAAAACTTAAAAAACAATGTATTGCCATATTGGATATGTATTGTATATGATACATGATGCATCATATTTGTGCCTCAGCTTGTGACTAATATGGTTTGTTGTCATTATTGACGGTAAGCATTGTATTTGTAGCTGGAGGTGCTCAAAATAACACCAGAAGGTCGTCAACCACTGGTGTGGATGCCAGGCAGCAAGGACCTACTGGCTTAGGAGGTCTTGGTCTGCCAGACCTTGAAAACATGCTGGGTGGCAATGCCATGCCAGATGCTTCTTTATTGACCCAGTTAATGCAAAATCCAGCTATCTCACAAATGATGCAAAGTATGCTTTCCAACCCACAAACTTTGAACCAGGTATTTACAAACCATACCTAGTACAAATGTTATGTACATGTGTTGAACTTATCCTACTGATATTTAATTTACATTTTAGATTCTTGCTGCTAATACTGAGCAGCGTGGCATGCCTGATTTAAATTCTCTTAGAGAAGTAATGCAAAATCCAGAATTCCTTCGCTTGTTTTCTTCACCTGAGACATTGCAGGTAGACATATTTAAAGTTCTATAGCTGTTTATGGGTTTCAAGAATTTCTTTTGCCACAGATGTTTGTTTACAGTCCCTCTTTGATGAATTCTAGTGGTTCTCAGTATGAAAGAAATAATCAACATCAAAACATAATTGGACCAAGGGCAGCATAGGTCAAAATGGTTGTGGATGAAAACTCTCAGACCTGTGCATTTGGAAATTGGCTTTTTCTTTTAATTATTTATTTGCAGGCTTGCAGTAGAATATTTTATTCATTAAATTGTGATCCAATATGATAAAGAGGTTATATTGCCCACTATTTTTTATAATTCCTTGCTTTCAGATAATATTCTCATAGCTATACCTTATTGCACAATGACAGCAACTCTTGTCATTCCAGCAAGCTCTTCTATCTCAGATTGGTCAGCAGCAACCAACACGGTAAGTAGTGTTGCTATACCGACCTTTCCCTGCCCCCCTGTTGTTGTGCTCATTGATAAAATGAAAAGAAACAAGCTTTGAATGTGTTGAAGTCTATCCTTTAGCTCAAAATTTAGTTATTTGCTAAGCCTGAGTGATAAAATTCCAAGTAATTAGCACAACCATTGCTACTGACCTTTTTGTCCTAGATGTGTCATTCAACATCCCGTAAACAAGTGGTTGTACGAGTATTTTGCCATTGCCTTTTTTATGATTACTTTTCCAAAAGTTATTCATTTATGACTTCTTTTTTGTGGTCATGCTTATGAAATACTATGCTTGAAAATCAAGATTTTGAAACATCTTAAAAATAATAGGAGACATTTGAATATCTAACACTGTACACAATTTAACCATTGCATGTGCAAGCAAAGAGGTTGTTTCCATATTCGAACCCATGAGCAACTGGTCACCAAGGTGCAACTCCACCATTGTGTCTGGTGTAAAGTTGTATATTCCATTTATATTTTTAAGGAAGTCCAGAAATAAAGATAACTGATTAATGTGTAGAATGTCATTTATATTCTGAAATCTGTATGTCCATCATTATGCATCACATCATAGGTTTCACTGTGACTTAATAATTTCCTGATTTGACGTGGTGGATGACATAGTTAATGTTTGGGTGTCATTAATTGGACTGGGTTGGTGGTCATTTGTATTTTATCTTGCATAATTTGTTAAAATACAACATCCACGTATGTCCTTGTCGAGTTTATTTCCCATCGTTTTTTGCTTCTTTGATTTTCTATTAACGTGCTAAGCTTCAGCAGGGAATCTGGTCAAACCGGCGGAGGCACTGGTATGCAAGACCTCCATCTAATCTATCGGTTTCTGTTAATATAAACTATTTACTGCTATGGGCATTGTCTATTAAAATCGCTGAATCATCTCTGAAGATGATCCATCATGCTTTAGTGAATTATACTTTAATGAACTGGTTAAACATCCAACAACATAATTGAGGTGGTAATTAGGTTAACAGGGTCTTCTTTTTTGTTTTCTGTTCTTAAAATAAGATTGTGAATTTGATCACCGGTTTTAGTTTAATGACCACCTTTGCTCAGATTTTTAGGTGGTTCATAAATCACAAAATTAGGTGTGTGGTGGCAGAGAGCACTGCCTAAAATCCTTTGATAACAAGATTTACCTTTCTGTTATAATCCAGTGACCCTTTAGTTCATGAGCTGCCATTAGAAGGACCATTTGCATTAAAAATCTTTTGGCCTGATTTATCCCTAGTAAGGAAAGGGGGGAGTCAAATTAGGTGGTGGCTTTTTGGATTATGCAACTGCCATTTGATTACATACACTCTAGTAGTTAATTGAAATTTCTATGGAATGATTTTGTTGGTAGGACCAATGAACAACTTGGGATTGGAGATGTTATCGAGCATGTTTGGTGGACTTGGAGCTGGTAGCCTAGCTGGTCCAAATAGATCAAATGGTTAGATTTGTTATCTTGTATCTTTGTAAACAATTGTGTTTGGTTCAACTTATTTTGGAGAATTCTCTTTTTTCTTTTTTCTATTTTTCGTACAGCTTCTCGCGAGCGTCCGAAAAATAAAATTCCCAGAGAAAACTAGTCCCAAACATGGGCTAGATTATATTAATAGCTCCTTATACTATTTTGGAATTTTTAATTAGGCCCCTATGTTTTATAAGTTCATAACTGGGCCTTTATTTTAAAGAAGTTCCAATTTCCAATTAAGTTCCTGCCACTGGAGAAGTAATTTGAGCTTCTAAAGTAAGCTGAACTGAAGGACTCGATTAAATATTTATGTTATGCAGTCTAAAATATTGTTATTCAGTTCAATTTAACAGTAAGGACCCAATTTGAATTTTTTAAAATGCTACTGTTTTATAAACATTCAAAATATGGGGTTGCACTAAAAATGTCCCAAAATTATAGGGACCTAGGTATTATTTACCTAAATTTTATACTGCTCAGCCTTTCACTTTGTTGTGTTGTCAGAGCCACCGGAACAATTGTATGCCTCCCAACTTTCACAGCTTCAAGAGATGGGATTTTTTGACACACAAGAGAACATAAGAGCTCTTATTGCTACTTCGGGTAATGTTCATGCAGCAGTTGAACGACTATTGGGGAACTCTGGTCAGTAGCAATAATGTTTGCAAGTTCTCTTCTGTCTTTTTACGAGGTTGGTCAGTTTGAATCATAAGTTTTCAAGCGACTTGTTGGGGTATTCAAATAAAATCAGAAATCTGTCCAAATTATAGTGGTCAGAGCTGAAACGGTGTAGGTTATAGCACTGCGGAGTGTTCCTTCTAATGGTCCAATTTCCTTCATGTACATACTTATATTGAAACTCATTTTAGACGCAGGAGATCTTGAATATTTAAAATGAATTGATTTTTACACTTGGTTTTTAATGCTTAATAACTCCATAACTACTGATTTGACAAGTGAGGTAGGGACACGAGGCTATCCGTTAAAACTACCAAATGAAAAAATGTGATGTGAAACCGATTGGTTTAGCTTCTACTTTGGTCGAGTTATTTTGAGCCAATCTCATAAATTTGTGTAGAGGTTGTTGTCTAGGTTAGCCTAATTATACATTCATAATTTATTTTCCATTCACTCAACAAAAAGCTACATCTACCTTTATTACTGTGAATGCTAATGTTTCCTGATCTTTCGAGGTAATCTTCAGACCTAAATATTCTGATAATGAGGGAACAATGTTTATGGGACCTTTTTCTTCCTAAGAAAGCTTGGTTGTCCATATTAGTTGCATCGTGCAGAGATTGACATTCTGAGATGATGGTGACTTTTTGGAAATTTTCTGTTTGTGCTTATCTACTATCTTCAGAGTATAAAGTGTAACCTTGAACCTGTAACAAATCGAAGAAAGCGAGAGATACTGGGTATTGAGAGCTCTAATTCACTGTACTCGAGTATGACTGATAAGTTGCTAACCATAAGGAATTACGGATATTGATTTCCTTTATATTTGTTATTCTTGATTAGAAATTAGATAAAAATAATTCTAGAAATATTAATTTCTTTATATCTTCCATTTTTTTCTTTTCATATTTGTGTTGAAAACAAAATATCTGAGAGTCAATTAATAATGATATTTTTCATTAAACAAGGAAAATGTTTTATATTTTATTTTATTGTACTGGCTATTTTTTCTTCGAACAAATAGATTTTCATTATCTATTTTTATTATTGTTTTAAAAGCAAATTATTTGGATATATATATATATATATATATATATATATATATATATATATATAATTTATTAGGTTTCAGTATTATAAGTTGGTTTTAGGATAGGTGAATACAATTGAGGGTAAAGTTTTGTGAGATATATTTAAGTGGGTAAAGGAGTTATTAACATGGATTACATACATTCAAAGGCACCAAGTGTGTTATGGTTTTGTACCTTTACCATGGTTTTTCATAATAATAGTACTGGGAAAATGTAACACCAATGAGTGCGAGTAAATCATTTAAGAGATTATTTTTAACTCAAAATATTAAAATAAAGTTTCTGTAAAAATTTTTATGTATTATTTAACTTTTTTTTATTTCTATTTAATAAAAGATTTTCAACTCATACTTAGATCTTTAACTATTATAACTTTATTTTTATCATCAGTAACAATTATATTTCATTTCATACTTGTTTGAATGAACTAAAAGAAATATAAATAAAGAATAATAATTTTATTAATGACTAGGTTACTTGTTTATCTATATTGCACTACTTAAAATCTAATTAAAAGAAAATATTATTATTATTGTTCATTTTTAAAAATATGACCTAGTATCAAACTATTTCTATTTATTGTTTTATAAATACTAAAATGAATTCTTAAGATTAAAATTCTCTCTTCAACTTGCTATTTCTTTTATCATAGATGTTTTATACTTACTTTTTAATCTTTTTCTATTATTTTAGACTTCTTGTCTCTTAAGTAGAGGTGCTCGGGAATATATTTTATTGTTTAAGTTAAAGTCAATGGAGAATACAGCTGAGATGAGATAATAAATAAATTGTACCTACTTTAAAATATTTACCTATTTATAATATTTTAGTAGATATTTCCTTAAATATACTTTATTGATGTGTGATTGATAAAGTATAATATAAGTTATGTTATTTGGTCGAAATAAGGCTATACTTGATTACTAACATATTATTTTGGGAATGAAATAATATATTATCCCATGAGACTTGAAGTTTTATTAGAACTTAGAATCTAAGAGACAAAATAAAATATTATTTTTTTAGTTGAGATCACGTATTACCTATACATTGTTCCCTAAGCTTAAGGAATCTTTGATGATGAGAAGTCCAAGAAAAATGGAAGGATTATGTGTGATTCTTTGGTGGTTGTCCAGTGATGACATGGAGAATTAGAAACGAATGACGATTGTGTCCATTACATTACTAAGATCTAACAAATGATAATGGCTAGTAGTTGAGTTGCTTAGCTTTCCTTTTTTAATGGAGATCATTTCTTTATTTAAGATTCTAAAAGGCGTTTAGACATAGAGCTTTCAGTATTAAGCTATTGATATCTTTAACTTCTAGTTTTAGGCGTCTTTGGATGGGTGGTCGATCGAGGAAGACATTATTTTTAAAAGATTAGTGTGTTGGTTCCAAAAAACGAAGACGGTGGCATCTCATATTGATGACAATAATGGTGGTCGTGATAAGGTTGTCGACTAGATCGTAATGCTTAACTTGGAACAAGTAAAAAATTATTTTTTTGTTATAGTCGAGTTATGATTGGGTTGATTCTTACGTGCAGGAATATTTTTCTAAATATAGGTGGTTGTTTACCAGTCATACTTTTCTCGATACTATTTCCATGTTAAAGGCAATGATCAAGACTCACGTTTATGGATATTTGTGCTATATAAAATTCCTATCATGAGTGAAAGAGATTCTTAGGAGAATTCTTCTATATGTATGTTTGCTTGATTACAAACATTTATGTGACAATCCTTTTTAGCAAGTTCACCATGAGTGGGTGTTAAATGGAGTGTCTACTAAACTTTATCATTACAATTAGACATCCCTGCAAGTGTTTTGAGTCATCTCTCATGTGCTCACTTAGATCCTTCTCTCTATGTTTTTTTTTCATTTTTACGATATTCAACATAGGGATCTAAAGGGCGTAGTTTTCCTTGGTAGGTGTGAAAAATAGGTCAAAACAAAAGAAGTAATGTTTAAATTACGTTTTAAATCAATAAAATGAATTCCACTAGCCAAACTATTATCACTAATAAAAAAAGAAGATTTTACGATAGAATACGACATCGATTAAAAGGGAACCATTGTTAAAATCAAGCGGTGACAATTTTGTAAATAAATAAAAATATATTACATCAGTTACTCCTTAAATCGATGTAATAAACTCATTCTACATCGGTTGTGAGCTCCAACCAATGTAGAAAGTGACGTTATCAAAAACATATATTCGACACATACTTATTACATCGATTGTTTATACAACCGATGTAATAGATACCTTATTACATCAATTATTTTATCAATCGATGTAATAAGTGTATTTTTAACCTAACATTTTCACTATTTTTGTCATTCATCTTTCCCTTGCACTGCTAAAAGTCTTTGCTGCTTGCACTCTCTCCTCTCTTGCTAGCTTTCTTTTTTGTTGCTGCTTGCGTTTTCTACTTTCTTATTTCTTTCGATTATGGTTTTCACTTACATTTGATCTTTCATTGGTAGCCTTCCTCCACTTTGTTTGACTCATGTTTATGTTGACATTGGAGGTTATTAAGGATTTTCATAACAACGCTTGAGCTTATCTCACTATGAATGTTGATTCTACCTCTACATATTCTCTTGCAACAGGTTATTGATTTTATAAAATTGATTAAAAATAGTTAGAAACTTATTTTTGTCCAAATATTTTAGTGTATATTTGTCAGTAGATCCTTACATTGGATAAACTTATGATAGATTTTAAGTTTTCAAAATTTAGTGTGAAAAAATTTCAAATGATCATAACTTTTGATGGAGAACTTAGAATGACATGCTCCAAAAATGAAAGTTGTTCGAGATGAGGTAACAAAGACGTTGGCTTCCCAAAGGGGGGGTTGGGCCTCTGGAATTTCCAAAATGTCATCGTTTACTATTATTTTTTTTATTCTTTTTAGTAATTTTCACTTGTTTGTTTTAGATTTTAGGCTTTTATTTCATATATCTATACTTGTCAGAAAATTCTAAAAATTTTTGTGATGTTTGTTTGTATAAATTAAAGATTTATCAACTCATTTTTTTAAAAAAATAATGAGACTTATTACATCAGTTGTAACTTACAACCGATGTAATAGGAGACTTTTTACATTAGTAGTAGCCACAACAGAACCTATCCTTCTAAGAATCTGATAAGGTCTTATAAACTTTAGAGTTAATTTCTTTGATCTGATAGCCTTTTCCTACACCAGTGAATGATGTAACTCTAAGAAAGACATTGTCACTTGTAGAAAATTCTAAAGGTCTTCTTCTTTATCTGCATAAGACTTCTACCTTCTTAAAGCTGTTTTCAATCTTTCTTGAATCTTCTTAACTTTCTCATTGGTTTGTTGTATCAACACTAGTCTAATCAACATACTCTCACCACCTTGAAACCAACATAGAGGTGTCCTACACTTTCTACCATACAATGCTTCGAAAGGAGTCATTCCAATGCTTGCTTGATAACTATTATTGTAGGTGAACTCCACTAAAGGTAGAATTTCATCCCAATTGCCCAAATGATCTAACACACAAGTTTTGAGAAAATCCTCTAAGGACTAGATAGTTCTCTTTTATTCTCCATCAGTTTGAGGATGAAATGCTGAACTGAGCCTCAGTCTGGTCCCTAAAGCTTATTGAACTGTTTTCCAGAATCTAGAGGTGATTCTGGGATCTCTATTTGATATTATACTATAGGGGACACCATGCAATCTAACTATTTTGCTTATATAAAATTGAGCCAACTTCTGCATAGATATTCTCAAATTAATCAGTAAAAAGTGTGCAGTCTTTGTCAACCTGTCTACAATGACCCATATAGAATCATGCTTCCTCAAAGTGTGAGATAAGTGGGTAACAAAATCCATAGAAATACTATCCCACTTCCATACTAGGATGTTTAACTGAGTTAACATGCGTCCTAGTAGTTGATGTTCAACTTTGGATTTTTAACAAGACAAGCAACAACAAACTTGCCTACATCATTTTTCATATCAGGCCACCAATAAGACTTCTTGAGATCTTGATACATCTTGGTCATACAAGGATGTAAACTGAGTTTGCTTTTGTGACCTTCAGATAAAACTATTTGTTTTAACTTGTGGTCTTCTGGTATACATATTCTCTTTTGAAACCTCAAAATATCATCTGCTCCTAAATAGAAGTCTTTAGGTTTATCTGTGTCCAAAAGACTCAGGATGTTCTTCAATTTTAAATCCTCCAATTGCTTCTCCTTCACCCTTTTTGAAAACTCATTAGTTGTAACAAGTACATTACAACTAATGAAATTTGAAGATATAAAAACCTCTATATTCAAACTTTTGAAATCTTCAATTAATTCTTGTTCTTTTATCATAAGTGATGACATTTGTATTACACTCAAAGCTTCAACAACAACATTAACTTTTCCATGATGATACATAAATTAGAAATCATAATCTTTTCATTACATCAATTGCTTCTACTGATGGATAAGGGTAAAAATAATTTTTCTATTTGTTAAACCTCTTCATATTGAATATATATGTTTTATACTAAATTTATATATTTGTAGTAGATGATATATAAATAAAACAAATTTTATAATAAATCCTTCACATATTAAAAACAAGTAATAATGAATATAATTATTTATATCACATATCTCATCAATTTATTTAATGATTTGAAATTCTATTAACAAACTAATTTATTATTTTTTTTAAAGATCCAAACACAAAAAGACAATTATTAAATAAAATTATTCTATATTTCAACTCAAAAGCTTTCCTCGAAAATATGGTTTGGTTTTTAATGTAATTATTTTTTAAAAGGTGAACCAAGAATGATGAAATACATTTTCACGGTTTTTTTTCCATTTTGGTGTACTTTTTATAATAATGTCCAAAATAGGCAAAACAATATTTATTTATTAAAATAGGCAAATTCTGCCAGCTAGATAGGATTTTACATTAAGAAATTATTCAATCCACGCATGATCGTCAAATACAAGTGATATGGCGATTTCAATTAAAGACATTAATTAAAAATATCTCATTTCTTCCTAAACTCATTTGTGGGCAGCCATTTTTCATTATTTGACACTATATTTGTTAGGTTTAACAATTAAAAATAATAATTAAATAATAATAATTAACAAAACTGTAACAGAATAATTAAGATACAAATTTATTTTAATTTAAAATAAAATAATATAATGATAATAATAATAATAAGAAGAATTATTTTAATTAAATTCATATGAATTTAATTTAAATAATAATAATAATAATTTAATGATTATTTTCGAATAAATAATAATAATAATAATATTCTAACAAATTTAGTTAAAATAATAACAATAATAATGATTATAATAATAATAATATAATAACTTTTATAAATAAATAAAATAATATTTAATAATATGATATTTATCATTAATGTTTCACCTATGAAGAAGAGACCATGAACAGACTCTCTAAACATTATAGTATGAACTATTTATCAAATTATAATAAACCACTATTATCAATTGATAAATAGTTTATATTATATTATTAAATTTTATTTTTTTATTTATAAAAATTATTGTATTATAATTATAATAATCATTATTATTGTTATTATTTTAATTAAATTTGTTAGAATATTATTATTATTATTATTATTATTTCTTCCAAAATAATCATTAAACTATTATTACTATTATGAATTTAATTTAAAATTCTTCCTTTTCTTCTTCTTATTATCATTATATTATTTTATTTTAAATTAAAATAAATTTGTTTGTCTTAATTGTTCTGTTACAATTTTGTTAACTATTATTATTATTTAATTATTTTTTTAACTATTAAACGTAATAAATATAGAGTGAAATAAATGAAAAATGGTTTTAGAGAGATGAGTTTAGGAAGGAATGGGATTTTAATTAATTGTATTTGACTAACCTGAGATTTCTTAATGTAAAATCTTATCTAAGTGGCACAACTTGCTTATTTTGATACATAAATATTTTTCTGTCCATTTTAGATATTATTATGAAAAAAGTACACTAAAATAAAGAAAAAAAAAACCCATTTTCTCATTCTCATTATATGAAACAGTTAAAAAAGAATTATATCAAATGCTCCCTTAATTCAATAAGTATAATATATTGAAATTGTTTTACAAAATAAAAAATTAAATTGTATTTATTTTATATTATAGAAATTAAACTGAATAAAATAAATGAATAAATAAATTAAAAGATTAAATTAATTATTTTAATTTTAAGTTAAAATATTTATAGAAATATTCTTTTATTTTTCTTACTTCTCTAATATTTTCCTTTTAATGATTAAAATTGTGCGTTAAAATTTTCAAACGAGAATACCAAACGTTGTGTGTGGATATGAAATATATTGAATTTAAAATTGATCTTATTATAAATTTTTTATCTTTTAAACGTTTTATTTGAATAAGATAATTTAAATATAGTGAATTTTAACCTTTTTATTTGAATTAATTATTTTATTATCAAATTCAAAAAATCATTTAAATATTAAATAACTGTTAAAATTTTAAAAATATCAATATTGATAATCTTTTGTAATCAATCTTGATCTTGATATTATTTTTTAGTAATAATTTTTCATTTGATATTTGTAAAACTCTTGTCGTTAACTGGAATTGTTTTTAATTTGACTATTATTTTCAGTTTGACTATAATTATTTGAACTAATATCAATTAAAATTACTTTTACGACATTGATATTTTGAAATTTTTCGTCGACTTTTTTTTTTTTTTTTTTTTTTTTTTTT